>Ga0099823_1005621_pt1 | contig 12542 bp, 10 predicted proteins | sample CowpearedBW_FD_76831 | JGI IMG/M metagenome (GOLD analysis project Ga0099823, IMG submission 76831) | Root nodule microbial communities of legume samples collected from California, USA - Cow pea red BW | ecosystem: Host-associated > Plants > Roots > Nodule | place: USA: California | collected... | reverse complement strand
GTCAAAAACTAATAGGATCAAGTGATTTCTAACTTGTAAATTTATGGATCTGTTTGTGACATTGTTTGACTCGGATGACTCATTCAACGATTCCAGCACAAGCAATGCCAACAACAACAGTGGAACCCACAACACACGACCAACACTCACAAAAGGCTTCGAGAGATTTACAACCTCAAACAAAAGACTCATTTGCAGAGGAATAAAAGCCTCAATGGGTGGAACTTTCAAACACCCACTGACAAACAAAAAACTCAAACCTCGTATCCTGGTCTATTCACGGTGTGTTATTACATTCTTACTTTGTAACCTCATTTTTATGTTTAACTCATGGTTATCACTGCAAAGGTCCCTCCTTTTTTACCAACTAGGTAGTTAATAAATGGTTTTGTTTACTTATGACAGAAATCAAATGAAGTATAGCAAAAAGGCACTACAAGAAGTTGGGAATACAAGGAGATTAAAAGTAGAGATGGGAAGGCAAAGCTGAAAACCAATGTATTTTTTGCTTCCTTTTGATAAAATGAGTGAAAGAGCTTGCGGTGAAAATGCGTGCCCGGTTTTAGTTGCGCTCAAAGCTCATTGGCTTCACTCCAACCATGGTATGCCAACAAGAGGCGCAATTCGAGAAACTCATCACACAAGGTTCATCAGAATGGAGAAAGCTATGTAACAGTGACTACTACTCCAAGCTCTTCCCAAATAAATATTTTGATCTTGAGTCGATCATCAAAGCCATTCTACGACCTTGAGATAAACATCTAAATTGTAAAATATTTTAAAAAAATGATTTTGGTGGCGGTTGTAATTGCCACTAAATATTATCATTTAAAAAAATTATGATTTTGCTGACGGTTATAACCGCCGTTAAATATTAAGTATTTTTTAAAATTAATTTAGAGACTGTTAAAATTGACGTTAAAAGTATTAGTGATGATTATTCCAGCAGTTATATTTAATTGACACTAAAATACTTTTGTGGCGCTAAATTGCTAAAAATCAAATTTTTAGTAGTGAGGGTTCCGTCTTGCGACAAATAAATGATAAAACACACTCATTTAAAGTGAATGTATCAATGTAAAAAAAAAAACTTACATTTAAAGGAGAGACTATTAAAAATCTAAGTTTGAATTTGAATCTCACATTGAAATAAAATAAAAAAAATTAAGTAACATATAAAAAATACGACCTATAAATCAAGATTTTAGATTAGAGATGTTGTTTGAAAAGGCTTTGTATACTTTATCTAAAAATAATTTTATGTATTCTTTATAAACTAGTGGCATTCATAAAATCTATAATATCCAATAGTATCTTTGAGTGTGAATTTATTGTTATCACTAATGTATATTATTGCGTGAATCAGTTACTAAATGGAGAAAAGGGTCTTCATTTATATGTTTGTTTTGCAAGTGGATTAGGAGTTATAGGTCAAATTCTACCCCTAGACGGAACCGAAGAAGAAGACATTGAATGTTATGCGAAACATTTATTCCAACAATAAAAATCATGTCAGATATCTGTAAGGTTTACATTATAATTTGTTTTATGTTTTATATTTTTCATACATCGTTATATATGAATTTGGGTGGCTTAAAACTCTCTATATAATAGTTTAGGACAATACCAACTGTGTTTGAACAAATTTCATTAACATGCAACCTCTCCAGTGACGGTTAAGCTCTATAACTAATCACTTAGAGAAATCACACACGTAATAATGTTTCAACTTTGATGATACATGCATGATATGATAAGATGGTCTTATTTCACATAATTTGAGCCATCACTTATTCTCGTGGAGCATGATATTGATACGAAGTAAAGCTAGAAATTTTAGTATATGCTTTCTCCATATTTCATCTTATTTTAGAAAATGTTTTGTTCCTAAACATAGTTGTTCACAGTTGAGCAGAGTTATTGGCAATTGCCCCAGCATCATTCAGAAGAGGAACCAGTTGTTTTGTTTTGTATTTCTCCAAAACAGCTGCAAGATACGAGGGAAAATTTTAGATGCAAATAAGGAAAATAAAGCAACAAAAACATTGCCACGTTCTTCTCAGAAGAAAGTCATGTGCAGGGCCTTACTATCACAACCACCAATGTGCTTTCCTCCAATAAACACGTTAGGCACAGTCCTAAGCCCTGTCCACTCGATTAAAGCTGAATGAATATCACCTCCATCACCTTCAATTACAAAAACCTTATATAAGACACACTAAAAAGTAATAATAAAGGCCCCGTATAATTTTTTATTACATATTCACAACATTATAATTCATAATACATGTGTATATAAAGGTTAACTTGTAAAAAGATTCTTAAAGCAAAGAATCAGTAAAGACAACAAACATGAAAACGAAATTGATCTAACAAGCCAAGAAAAGAAAATTGATATAATAGACCAAACATGAAATCACTGGAGAGAGTATTCACAGCACCCTTACTTTCTGTGTCCAATTCAACAACCTTGTAGGATGCTCCAAGCTGTTGGAACAGATCTTTGACCCGCTTGCAGTAACCACAGTATGTCTTACTGCCACCACAAAGATTACAGGATGGAATTACTGATATGAAAAAGAAAAAATGAAAGCTGTTTCATTCTAGTGTGCACCTAACTATTCCTAAGCTCACAACCAAAAACTAATTTGTTGAAAGGTATAGATTTTTGAAGGGAACTTTCAAGCTTTGTTCAACTCATTGGTAGTAACGAATCTTTCAGTCTCTCTTTGAGAAAATCCTCACAGTGACAACGTAATATGACAACCAAAATACTGTACACAAATAGCGAAACACTCGCATGTTATCATGTTCTTACTTTTAGAGCTGATTTAGACCTAAACCCAAATTCTAAAATCTGAATACATTTTAAACAAGTTATTAGGATTTCATGGATGAAACGAGTTACTTGCAAAATATAAAACAACGGGTAAGTTAGATCGGAAAAGAAAAGATACCTGAAGACAACAACAGGGGAAGAGGATACTATATCCTTAACCTTATTCAACGCTGCTTCCATCTGTTCTTTCGTTTTCGGTGAACTCAACAAAGACCCCATTTCTTTATCTGTATATTTATATGGTATGGTAATTGAAGAGGAGAAAAATATAGAAAAAGCTTGAAGCTTTGGCTCTGGACAAGTGTTGGAAGGAAACAGATCTAAGCCGAAAACAGAGCACAGGTGTTGAATTTTGCTGCTTCTTGGTGGCACGGAGTTTGAGAGCATAAGAACAAAACTTGAAACTGTAATTTGGCTGGAGAGAAAAATGAAGATTAAAATTGACGTTTGGAAAATTAGGGTTCAGTTCAACTATGCATATGGGTAATTTTGGTTTCTTGGTGGAAATAGATCTATAGTGCGAGGAGAATATAATGACATCAGAAGAATAAAGGATGATCACAGTTCGAGGAGAATAAAGGTTTTACATTTTACTATGTTGTTTCGATTTTTAAGGTGAGAATTTATTCATCTCCATTCTTCTGTTTAGTAATATGAATTTTTTACTCTCTTTGTTGCCTTTGACTTTTCTCTTTCTCCCCTCTTTGTTGTTATATGCAAAAAACAACCTCATAACATGCAAAAAACGATTAACACACAGAATTGTGCACCATCTTACACCATAAACAAGTTGACAGGAATGGGAGGCAAATCCATGTAGATTTATTACAGTGAGATACAAATTGTTCTAAACTCAGATACAAATCTAACTATTTCTGTATCATTTGGAAGAAAAAATGTCTTCCAAATCTTTGTACAACGAACTTGATTTTGACTTGAACTCGGAAGATGAGCTCCCACTCCTTTTGGTCCCCCACAACCCACTCCATGCAGTAGTGCCACTAGTAGAAGGATCATTGACACTTCTTTCCCTACCAAAGCTAGACTTTGTAAATTCCCTTATCTGTTTCAACCATGCTCCATCAGGTGTACCTGAGCTTCTGCTACTTGAAAATCTTGACCTGTCACCACCTGAAGCAGTGTCTCTAGATTCTTCATTATTCCCATTCCCATTTTGTGGTAACCTCTTTACCAAATCTTTGATGCACTTTTGAGGGATGAAATACAAAAGAAACCCAACCAGGGCATTTTTTAAACCTGTCAAGAGTGATTTTTCTTCAGGGTCCAGCATCTTTGTTTGCACATATAAAGCATACCATTCATTCATGATCTGAGCACAATACTCCACTAGGAACAGCACAAGCATGAAAATTCCAGTCTTAGTCTCAGCTCTCACAGAAAACTCCTTCTTTAGAAGGACAAAACAAGTAGCAAATAGAGCAACTTCACAGGTGAGTGAGATAATCTCCACCAGCTGAACCCTTTTCTTTATAAAAGGTTTCTTTAGCAGCATGAAGAACAGCTGAAAAGAAGTCATAGACAACATAATAATCAAAGGGGTCTTAGAAGACTGAGTTGGAACAAAGCGACCTGCCAAAATTCCCAGTGAGACACGCCTTATGGATTCAAGAAACACATAGTATATCCTAAGAATCCCAAATAACTTTTGGATGAAAGGTGCTTCTGCATCTTCTGTTTCATCATCAGAGGCAATGATGCGATCTCTTTGACTTGGAGTGTTGCCGGTGCCACCAGAAATCTGTGAAAGCATGTACTTTGGAGGGCCTCTCAGGTCTTCAAACAGTGGGCCAAAGATGGTTAGATAAACAGATCTAGGTTGTTCTTTCCATGTCCATTGGCCTCTTTTGCCTGGCCCCAGAGTGACTCTCTCAAGCTCTTGGTACCAGTGAAATGTCAAACCTTCTTGATGAACTTCCTTATATTGAAGCAACCTTCCAAATGTGATTCCAATGGAGAGGAACAAGAATAAAGCCAGAAGCACAATGCACACAAAAATGAACAGTATAGTGCCAACAGCAACTCCAGAAGGAGAGCCCCCTATAGCCATAATGCAAAAGAGAAAAATTAAGCCTAGTAATTGTGTGAGAGAAGTTTTGGACTTCTGCATAAATGGCCTTGCAATGAAGACTGAAATCATATTAGTGAAATGATCTTATTGCTGTTATCTATTTCTAATTTCTCTATTATCTTTCTCATAACTTTCAATAAAACAAAATGAGCACATGGCCAAGAGCTATTATTTAGACCAGGTGAGATAATGATTGGAACATCCGTGTTCAACTCCTGAGAGGGAAGGAAAACAGGAACCATAAACTCTTCAGCTATCAGTTTAGATTTTTTCAAAACAAAGAAATGAATCTTCCTTTGCATATCGAAAACAACAAAATACTGTGTTTTTTGGTCAAGAATCCTGTAATTTTCCCAGTTTTGCCTCACACATTTCACCACTAATTAGAAAACCCACCAATTCATACTTCACAAAGCACTCTATAATGGGATTGACCTCACTGATGGTTTGAATCAACTAGTATGCATTTCGTATGTCTAATATCTTTTATCTGTCATTGCTTTATTTTTTGCTTTACTTATTGATCACAGAAAATGGTTAGGTGACAAATAATAACATCATGATTATGGTTACCTTGAATTAGGACAGCAGAGGACTTGCAAATATTAGGTAGTGCAAGAAATATAAGAAATATCTCAAATCTTGGGAATGTGAGTGCTCCATGTATTGTATGCTTCTCAGAATTTCTCTTCCCAAATTTCAGGACAATGAGGAGAAAAGCATGCAGAACCATTAAACCACCACAGATCACAGCTAACCAAAACATGCTTCTATAAAATTCTGTCCATCTATTAGAAAAAAGAAAAAAATCTTATAATTGATTATAATAAGTAATAATATATTGTTGAAGCACTTGAAGTTTGAAAAATTGACAAATAAATAAGTTATAATCTGAAAACAGAGTATGCTTCTTGATTTATCTCATGGAATGCCTTTTCTTACTGTTATAAATGCAGGAAAAGAATGTATCAAGTACAAACCGATTCAAAGCATTACGTTCACTGTTTATTTCATAAAATTTGACTTGTAATATGTGAGATTTGATCTTAAAACTAATGAACATTGAGACAAGTTCTCTAACAAATACAGTCACACTCCAAAACTTGAGATAGACGATGTTGGACTTCTAACATCGAATGAATAAAGGGATACTGAATGCACCGTTTTTTTTCCTCAAATTTGTATTTCATTCTGCTTTCAAATTTTTGTAAGGTCTAATTTACTCTAATTAAGTATACTCTTAGTCCATTTTTGAAGCAGTGCTTCATTTCCAAACCTTTTCTGACATCTCTGGTTGAAATCTGGTATATCATGTGTTGACCATTAGAATGCAATATACCATGTTGGCAAATTTCCAGTTATCGTTGTAGTAAAGTATTGGTGGTCTAGTTTTCATATCCTAACAGAAATGCTAGCAATAAATAGAAATACATTTTTTTTTTTCAAAACAATATTAGTTTGAGCTAACAAAAAGTGAGTTGAGTGTTTGTGCTAGTATCCCTTGTATGCTAATGATGACCTTTTCTGTATAGAAATGAAAAAACTAATTTCCTAAGATATATAATGTATTGAAACATATAACTTACCCAGAGGAATGTTGTGAATCCAAAACATATTCAGCTTCTGGTTTCAAATTTTCACTCTGCAAGTGTGCACTATGAATTAAGAATTGACGGTTTTTCGTTAACATAGATAAGAAATTAAATTTCTCTGCACTATTGATAGACATCTGAACTTATTCTAACCTCAAAATATTGCTGGTACTCTGAAGAAGTAAGTGGTGATCCATACACTGAAGCAGCGAAATTCAGACTCTTAACTAACTTGTTTGGGATTATTTCTGGAGCCTTGTTGTTGGCCTTAGAGGTTCCAAAGGGATTAGAGCTAACCATGAATAGGTTCATGGGTTCGGATTCCCATGGAACAGTAAAATAGGGTATGGTCCATTGTAAATGTCTGGCAAATTCATAAAACTCAACTGGCAACTTAACTGCTAACCATCTAGATAGTGCAAACACCTGAATATGGCTCAAAATTCTCTGCATGATTAACAAAGTGAGCCTATCAATGTGGTTTTCTCTCCATAATCACTATAAAAATATAAGAACTTTCTCTAATTTACAGAAACTTTTCAAGTTAAGTGTCTCACGAGAAGATTCCTTGCTGGATCGAATACCGAGAAAGACGATGATCTTGTAAATGTACCAACAGATTGAAGGCTTGCAGATGAGATAGTGAGAAAACCCGCAGCAATTGATGTCAGCACAAATGAAGCAGTTGCAAATGCAGAAACCACTGAGGAAATGAGAGGCATAGAGTCTGCATGATTGTGAAACCATAAATATGTTAACGACAACTATGATGAAATAGGTGCAAAGAAAAAACAATATTGTGATATACAAGAATATGAATGCTCACAAGATGAAACAAATATAATATCAGCTCTAATAGCAACACTATCACCAAAAAAAAAATTAATAAGCAAAATTAAAAATATCTTACAGTGCCTCACTTGTAGAAAATTGGAAGCTAGATTTTTGTTCCCGGCAACATCTCTTGTTACATTCTCAGGCACACTAACAAAGACTAAACCATCATCTGCTAGTAACTCAACCATGTATATGTCCCGTCTTATTTCGTGGAAACTAGACAGAAAACAAAAGTTTTAAAAGAAAAGATGTCTGTCAGTAGACATTTGCCTTTCTCACAATGAATATGGAAAGAGAGATATATATTTACAAGCATACATGGACTTATTAGTGTGTTTTCATGCTATACAATATCTAAGAAACAGGTTAAATATGTTTTTAGTCCCTAAATTTTAGCATTAAATTACAATTCGTTCTTGTTTCAAACTTTGATACAGTTTAGTTCCCAAACTTTAAAAATAAAATAAATATAGTTTTTGACGTGTATGTCAAATACGTTTGAGTTGTTTACATTGTTTCGATAAGTTCCAGCTCAAATGTCAGTCTGAAACACCATTTAACAAGCCCAAAAAAAGACTATATCCATTTATTTTTTAAGTTTTTGGAGCAAAATGTATCAAAGTTTGGAACAAGAATGAATTTCAATTTTACGTCCAAGTTTAAAGACTAAAATCATATTTAACCCATTAAGAAAATGAACATCGACTAAATACTTACCTCTTTAGTAAACCCCCTGAAATTGATACGCAAGAAGAGTTGAAGCCAAAAACAGGCTTCAAAAATTTAATTAATATTTGGAGATTGTGTTCTCTTGTCCTCATGCTATATGTACTCAACATCACAGCAGGCCTCGTAGTATCTGAATTCCATATATGGCTATGTTATCAAAGAGCATTGGAATATCAAGACAAAAAGGTGTGTGAAAACAATATATGTTAATATTACTATATAAATCTAAATCCTGTTTTCTTAGTGGTTGGTGGATAGCATGTACCATAAAGGAAAGTAACTGGTGCAATTGGAGAAACTTGAGTCCCTTGTCTGGTTATTATAGACTCTGAATTGAAGTTAATTGATATTATAGCAGTAGAGGATATATTAGTAACCTGAATTAATGGCCAAAAGAAAGTGTAAGCAGAGGAAAAACACTTAGAATAAGCATAAGATATAGACAGTTAAACCTTATCATATCAATGAATTACTGACCCTGAATCCAAATCTTCTATCTCCAAGGCTTTTTGAATTATTTAGATGAAGTGAACCCTGGCTAATGTTGATAGAGTTCAAAATTTCTGTAGAAGAATTCAGAACTGGTGCTGAGAAGTACAAATATATCTTTAGCCTGTCAAAGTCATTAGTTGCCTGTACTGTTCTCGTTTCACTGTTAAGTTGAAGCAGTTCTTCTGGTACACGAGTCCTGATGTTGACAAAAACTTTTCTCCTGTCTGTGATCATGGTTGCCATAGAGGAAATCAAGTTCTGAACATTAAAAACTAACCAAATTTGTTCTATAGTATTGTTTACTTATATTTAGAATGCATAAAAATCTTCGAAGCTCCTAGCCTCTACAATACTGATACACAATAACATAATTTTCAGTTCTATTAGATTAAAATTCAAGCACCTGTAGAAAAAGACAGCACACTATCTTTGAGGCCACAAGCACCAAAATACATGAACTTTTATCCATAAAGTAATCAAACAAATGACACAATGCGCATTGCTGAGGATATATACTATGGTATGACACAGGAGCGACTTAAGGGTCTGGAAGGCCTAAAACAAATTTAAGAAAGAAGGATTTTTTTTGAGGTCTTTTTCTCTTAGAGGTCTCAAACAATTAGTACTAAAATAGTTTTTTTGAGGTATTTTTTCTGTGCCTAAACTAATTAGTAGTATTTTGTTTTAAGCCTTTTTTTCTTGGAGACTTAATGCAATGGCTTTACCTGCTTGGACCTTGAGTCGGCCCTGCTATGACATAATAAAAGATTCACTTACCAAAATGTATATAAACACTAGAATTTGGCATTCTCATAAAGTTGTTGCCAGCAAGGTCAGTGCAGAAGTTCCTATCCATTACAAGGATTGCCCGGCCATATTGAACTGTAGATGACAGACTAACGAGTAGAGAATATGTGAGATTTGGCTGTAAAACTCTAAAGGAAGATGGTATGACCTGGCCAGCACCATAGACAAGAAGCTGTACAGAAATAACAAAGCAATATGTTAAAGACTGAGGCAGTATTATAAGTGATCTTCAATAGATACATAGTAAAATAGACAACTTAACTTCAGAAATATAAGCAACCTTGGTTAGCCACCTACTTACATTGCATGCATTTACAGACTTGCATCCAAAACCTCCTCCACCTATACAGGGTTCTGTAAAAGATATGTTTACCGACACATTTAAGGAACTTGTAAAAGATGTTGAGGCAGTAACATATGCCGTTGGGGGAGTTGTATCTGAAAGAAAATAATGCAGCCATATATTAAAACCATATTTTCAAATAAGCTCAGGTTAGACATCAATGTCACTACATGAAACATGAGAGACTACGTCATATTTATGATAAAATTACATCGCATATAGGCAAAAAATACCTATTATGTTAATTAGTCAAGCAGAAAGTTCAAGCAATATTTATACTTTCCCTCCTTTCCATGATTCTGTAAACTTGTTTTTCCATGTTACTAAGATGCAAGCAAAAGGTAGTTAAGCATTGAGATAATGAGATGCATTAACTATCCTACTCAAAATGGGAAAAGAGATTTTGCTAGTCATATTTGTGGCATAAACTGTTAAGCTTGAAACATTAATGTTCTCCTATTTTATGCTACCTTATTTAGTGAAAATACTCTGGACTTAGGTTCTTTCATTAACCACACATAATCAGCAACTAAAAGGGGTAAAATCCCAGAAGTGAAAGTGAACAACTAATAACAAGCATAAGGAATTAAGTATGGTTTCTTAACCAACAGTCCAGTTATAGGTGGCACAGCCAAGTCCTTCATGTCTGGTGCAAACTTCAAAAGTATGATTTCCATCCCTCAAACTTCTGTATGAAACTTTTCCATTTTTACATACTGATGTGATCTCATCATCCAGCTGCAACATGGTATTTTAGAACAATCAGAATATATAAAACAAAATTAACACCATGAACCAGCATTTTAGTTCTAGCGCTGCATAAAAACACAACAGAGTAGTTTACTACGACATGATAATCTGTCATGTGAATCTAACCCCTTTAACCTTACAATTATTGTACGATGTGGTACCTCACATGTTTTTGTTACCGTTCAATATTCACGTCACAAATAGTTAAAAAACTGTGCTACATGTGAAGATTGGTCAAAACCATAGACATGTGATGATGTGTCAGTTGAAGATCATGCAATAATTGCTCCCTAAAAGGATTTAAGAAATTTAATGCACACGTAAGCTGTACTATGTTTCCCATGTCATCCCCCAGAAAAAGAAAGCTCTCGAATCAGAAAATTGATAAATTTGGTGATTTAATTTCTTCTTCGATCTGTATCTCATGTATAAAAACATACCCACTTTCTTTGTCATATTAATAAAGAACTACACTAAGTAATATAATCAACATTTCACAACAACAAAATGATTGAGTTGCTGGTTAAATCAGGGGATGTTTGGTTGCAAGTCAAAAAGACGTATAATTGATTTCTCAACGTAAAATATATGTTTGTTTGATTTTAAAATTAAAAGATTCACGTCCAGACAGAAGTAAATAATATCAGCTTCTGCGTCTGCTAAATCGATTCCATCAAAATCGAATTTTTTCAACGCAGGTCCAAACATACGCTTAAGCTGTTCTTAGAAGTAAAGGACTTGCCAAATTAGCACACACAAACACACAAACAAACCTTGCATCTGAGGGTGCAGTTTGAGCAATGGCCCCCACTAGAAGAGTTAAGAACTTGGAAAGCAAATGTTGCTGACTTAGAGTGAGAGAATGCATGAGGGACCTTCAAGAACTTCACATAAACATCAGAGGCACCACCTTTGGTAATGGAACAGAGCAATGGTAAAAGGCAAGAGAGTACGGAAAGAAATGAGAGTCTAAGCAGACCCATCTTAGAACAGAGTAGGAGTAGATGCCACCTAAGTGTGAAAGTGTGACATTTTCATGTTTGTCTGGTGAAAATGTTTGAAGAGAGTGAAGAAGAGCTTGGCATGCAAAAGGGTGCACAGAGATAGAGAAAGAGAGATAAGAGGAAGGTGTTGTGCACTAAGAAAGTGGCTTCAACCATGGCCATTGAAATCATTGATGATGATAATTGCATTAAGGATAAGCGAACATGAGCTTGTGCAGTACAACACTCGATGAATTTCGTGGTCTTTGTCGTTGCTGTGATAGAGACCCACGTTGTGACAGTAAAGGGTAATTATGAATTATGGTATCACTATTGAAAGACACAGAAAAGTGAAAAAAATAAAGGTACATAAGAGTACTTTTACTCAATGTTCCATCATGTTATTGTTTTTACTAAGGAAAAATAATTATTGATACTCATGTAAGAGTAAAATAGTCATAAGAAAAATAAATTTTTATATTTGAAAAAAAAAATAACGGAAATGTAGTGAAGAACAGTCTCAAATGGATGTTAAAAGGATCTGAATGTCAAAATACTATTGTTGTTCTATTAAATACCATTTTGAATTAGTGAACAGAAAAAGAAAATGTTGGTCAATTTTGTGATGGCCCTTGATGTGATGCAAGAAATGAAGACAAAATGCGAGTGGTGACCAGATCTTTCTCTATTTTTCACATAGTGACAACATGGTTTGGGTGAGATAATAAACTGTGTGCTGATCTCAACCTTATAAACGTTATCTCTCATTACATTTTAAATCTTATCATAAAGTTCTGCACTCTCATGACAAATACCCACTGCTATAACAGAATCAATGCATCAAATACTGAGAGCTACAAAACAAGAAAATGGGGTTAAAGAAAGAAAACGAAAACAAAGAATTACACACAACAGAAAGCTGCAACTCACATAATAAAACACTCCATTCCACAGTTTGTCTTTAGACCAGAAACCAGATCATATTTAACTGATTTGAAAAACATTCATCTGTTAACTAAAAAAAAACTTCATAAAATACATGTACATTAATATATATATATATATATATATATATATATAT
>Ga0099823_1005614_pt1 | contig 12551 bp, 12 predicted proteins | sample CowpearedBW_FD_76831 | JGI IMG/M metagenome (GOLD analysis project Ga0099823, IMG submission 76831) | Root nodule microbial communities of legume samples collected from California, USA - Cow pea red BW | ecosystem: Host-associated > Plants > Roots > Nodule | place: USA: California | collected... | reverse complement strand
GCAACGCCCCAGATACCCAGGCCAACCAGCGGTAGCGCGAGTATCAGCAGAGCCCAGGCCGCTTTGACTGCATCTGACTTGTCGCTTCTGAAGACGCTGACGATGGCCCACAGATCGATCAGTAAAAGGATTGCCGCGACGGCAATCCAGAAGTAGCTGGCGATACCGTTCATGTGCTTGACTCCTCTACACGAAGTCAGGGCCCAAGGCGCCCGCTGCCGCGCCTGGCACGAGGATGACCTTGCGACAGTTGTCCTGCTTCTGATCGAACATTTTGTAGCCCATGGCCGCTTCTTCGAGGGCCAGGCGGTGGGTGACGATCAGCTCTGGTTGCAGGCGTCCTGCCTCGATGTGTTCAAGAAGTTCAGGCAAATATTTCTGCACATGGGTCTGGCCCATCTTGAAGGTAAGGCCTTTGTCGAAGGCATCGCCGAACATGAACGCGTGGATGAAGCCGGCGTACACACCGGGGACGCTGACAACGCCACCACGACGCACTGCAGCAATGCTCTGGCGCAGCGCCTTGCCGCTGCTGCCTTCGATCTTCAGCGCCGTCATTACCGTTTCGGCAGTGCTGCCTTTGGCCTCGAATCCGACCGCATCGATCACCGCATCGACCCCGCGCATGCCTGGAGTCTGACGGATGATGCTGTCGGCTGGATCGTCGTCCTGCTCGAAGTTGATGGGTATGACGCCGTAAGCCTCGCGGGCGTAAGCCAGGCGGTAGCCGTTGTCATCGACCATGAAGATGGTCTGGGCACCGAGCATTCGCGCACAGGCGGCGCTCAGCAAGCCCACCGGCCCGGCGCCGTAGATCGCCACCGATGACCCTTGGCCTATTTCGGCATTGATGACCGCCTGCCACGCGGTCGGCAGGATGTCCGAGAGAAACAGTACCTTGTCATCGGCCAGCTCGGTGGGCACTTTGAACGGGCCGACGTTGCCCTTGGGCACCCTCACGTAATCCGCCTGGCCGCCAGGGATACCGCCATAGAGATGGCTATATCCAAACAGCGCGGCGCCTGGGGGAATCCCCTTCTTGTTGATGATCGCACCACGACCTGTGTTGGTGGTTTCACAGGCAGCAAACAGATCGTGCTGACAGAAGAAGCAACTGCCGCAAGCGATCACAAAGGGAATCACTACGCGGTCGCCGATCTGCAGATTGGTGACGGCACTGCCAGTATCTTCGACGATGCCCATGAACTCATGGCCGAAGATATCACCCGCTTCGGTTTCTGGAATTTTGCCTCGGTAGAGGTGCAGGTCAGAGCCACAAATGGCCGTGGCGGTGACCCTGAGGATGATGTCGTCTTCGTGCTCGATGATGGGATCGGGGACGTTATCGACCCTGACGTCGTGTGCTCCGTGGTAGGTGAGCGCTCTCATGAGGGTAAGCTCCTGCAGGCGTTTTTCCGTGGTAGGTATGCAGGGGAAGCCAGGACAGATGGCAAAGTTCAGCCCAACAAGTCCGGTGGTACTTAAAACTCATTCTCGACGCCACCATTTCAAGCTGAACATTCCTGATCACACCGGTATCGAACGATCTGAGCCCGTGCCACAAGAGCCAGGCCGATTAAACGAGGGGCGGGGCGATGGACGACACGATGTTGGCATTCATGGTGTTCGCTGCCTCACGACCTGAAGTGCTTGAGCAGGTACAAGCGCTTACAGAAGCGGAGGCATTGGAGGCTGGCGAAGCACTCCCGGATCTGCGTGAAACCATGGCCGTTCAGATCCTCACTGCTGAAGCCAAGGCTCAGCGCAAAACCCTGGCCACGCTCGTTGAGGTGATTTTGGGCAAGGTCGTCATCGAGCCCGATACGGCCACCAATCCCGGTGCCTCCAGCCTTGAAAAATACAACCTGAATCGCCCCGGGTTTCGTGGAGGCCGTTTCGTTTAAGTCAGGCCGCAATGGCCTGACCTGCTTGTTGCTGGTGGAAGTTTGCCTCAGCCTCCGCAGGCGGGATATAGCCGATTGAGCTCAGCAACCGCTGGTGGTTGTACCAGTGCACCCATTTCAAGGTCGCCATCTCAACAGCCTCGCGGCTCTTCCACGACTGGCGGTAGATCAGCTCGGCCTTGTACAGCCCGTTGATAGTCTCAGCCAGGGCGTTGTCATAGCTGTCGCCCTTGCTGCCAACTGAAGGTTCAATGCCGGCCTCTGCCAGTCGCTCGGTATAGCGGATCGAGACGTACTGGCTGCCACGGTCGCTGTGATGGATCAGGCCACCCGTACGATGTGGCTGGCGGGCATACAGGGCTTGCTCCAGGGCATCCAGCACGAAGTCGGTCTTCATGCTGGTACTGACTCGCCAGCCGACGATACGGCGTGCAAAGACGTCGATCACGAACGCCACATACAGCCAGCCCTGCCAGGTCGACACATACGTGAAGTCCGATACCCACAGCTGATTTGGGCGGTCGGCATGGAATTGGCGCTGCACGCGATCCAGCAGGCAGAGCGACTTGTCGCCGGCCACCGTTGTGCGCAGGATCTGGCCGCGCCTGATGCCCTGCAATCCAGCCCGACGCATCAACCGCTCTACCGTACATCTGGCCGCCTCGATACCTTCTCGCCTGAGTTGCTTCCAGACTTTCACTGCGCCATAGCACTGCATGTTGGTGTCCCACACCCGCTGGACTTCCAGGGTCAACGCGTCATCACGCTTAGCACGGCAGCAGCGTAGTGCCGGGTTGCGTTGCTGTGCCGCGTGCCTGCGGTAACCGGACGGGGCGATTTGCAAGACACGGTAAATCGACTCGACCCCGAGACGGTCACGATGCTGATCGACGAATGCCCTCAGGACTTGGTGCGGCGGTCGAGCTCCGCCTGGGCAAAATACGCACTGGCCAGGCGCAGGATCTCGTTGGCTTTGCGCAGCTCGCGATTCTCTCGCTCCAGGGCCTTGATGCGCTCACGCTCTTCACTAGTCTGACCGGGGCGCTGCCCCACATCTGTCTGCTGGCGACGAATCCAGCCATGCAGGGTTTGCGCGGCACAGCCAATCTTCGGGGCAATGGCCTCAATGGCCGCCCACTCGGAGGGGTAGTCATTCAGGTGTTCCAGAAACATGCGCACGGCACGTTCACGGACTTCAGGGGAGCAGGTCGTAGTCTTTCTCATGGCCTCATCTTCTCAAGAGTTGAGGCCTCCACGAAACCCGGGGCTATTCAGAATAGATTGTCTGCGATGATGTCATTAAGCTATGATCGTGAAATTACTTATCAAATACGCTAGAGGATCCCTTTGAGGATATTGATCCCTTTGAGGATATTTAGTGCTTTCATTGTCTGAGCCAGTGTGAATGAATAAGCCGGTTAAATTTCTAAAATTTCTTTGGTCGCCTCCGCAGTCTGTCGAGATGCTTATCTGGATGGTTGTGCCATTACTTTTGTTCTTCCGTCAGACATATGTTTACGGGTACAGAGCTATTGATTATTCTCTTCAGGAAAATTTTGGATTAATTATTGTTTCTACGCTATTTATCCTTTTTCCAATATTCTTTAGGCAAATATTCTCAAGCTTTCCTTTGGAGTTTTTGCTGAAAGGTAAGGCTTTCCATCAGGCATCTGCCAGTCTAGAACATAATGTCCCACCAAGGGTTGGGGATGGTTTAGACGGTAGCCATGCAAAGCGTTCTCGCGTTGCAAGCGGAGCGGATCTCCTGTTTGATCAGGCTGAAAATTCCCGCAATTTGGCCAGAAGCATTTATGGGCGTGCTGGCGTATATCTACTTCTCGGTATATTGGTGGCATTTTCCGGCCTTGCTTTTTTCTATATCCAGACGCCCGTTTTAAATGAGCCGGGTCAGCTGATCGATAAGCTGCTGCTTTTGGCGCCAAAGTTCGGGATACTATTCTTTATTGAGTTTGTTGCTTTCTTTTTCTTGAGGCAGTATCGATCGGCTATGGATGAGTTTAGGTATTACGAGTCGATCGCAAGAAGGCGGGAGGAAGTCAGCGCGCTGCTCATACTCTCAGCTGAATCCGAGCCGAAGATCAATTTGATGGAGCTTCTGAAAAGCGACTGCTATTTCTCAAAGATTTCCGCACTTGAGAAAGATCAGTCTACAGAGATCCTTGAAGCCAGAAAGCTGGAGAAGGGTGAACTTGAGCTCTTGGAAAAAGTCGTAGATACGCTTGCTAAAGTTAAGCGCTGAGGATAAATAGGCTGCCATTCCTTTTGGCGATTCCAGGTTCTCGGAGGGGCGGGGTCACCCCATCGGAATTCGTGTAGAGGCTACATGCTGATAGGTGGCGCATCCAAGTGTCTGCTTTCGTAGCATCCCTATCAGCGCAACCCCTGTGATCTTATTCAGATTGGGCGATGTCCATCCAACAACTCTTGCCCTTGGCGAACCACAGATGCAACGGTCTCAATGGTTGAATTCAGATTTTGGGCCTCTTCCGGCATTCTAAGACTAAGGTAAGTGTCCCGAATTACCGATACTCGGATAAGGATTTCCTTAAGCATATTGTTGTAGAGTCTTATCTGTAGCCAGAAAAAATTAAGATTTTTTTCTTTATATAGCTGCGAAAGCTGATATTGCATTGTTCCAAACCTTCGGAAAAGGCCAGGCTCCTTTTCAAGCTCGTCGTCGATATAGTCGCCAGGATCTTCAATTTGCCTAAGTTGATGTATGAGGAGTTTGCTGCTGTATCGATGCGGGTTGTTTATTGATTCTATTTTGTAGAATTCAAGATAACCGCTGCTCTGCATGAATTCAGATATTTGTTGGTCGTACTCTGGGTGAGCAAGCAGGAAGCTGTTGACATCATCAAGCGCTTGGATATCCCATTTTTTAGCCAGTTCCTCATTCTCACCTACTAGATGTCTGACCTTGCCTAGCCAGTCATAGGTTTGCCGCTGATGCGTCTGGTTTGGATCCTCCGTCATCGCGAAGGTAACCTCTGCTTCGCTAGCAGGCCTAACCACCCCTGGAACGGGCTCAAAGGCTTGACACAGCGAGAGTTGTCTCGGAGTGCAGAACGCGGGATTTCTCAAATTGATGAGATTGAAGTTTGCGTGTTCAAAGGACTTAGCTACCAAGCGAGAACAGAACTGTCGTTCACTTTCCTTGTGCCGCAGTAGCGATCTCGCTCTTACCGTGATTGCCTCATTGACCGAGTAAAGACTTCCAACCTTCGATTGTGCATAGTCGCATATAGCGTTTACCTCTTCTTCGGAAAGTGGCCGTTTGGCGCGTAGTACAAGAATATCAGTTGCTTTGTCAAAGATCAGGCGCTGTGGACTTTTGGAAAACACACCATCGAGAGTAGCTTCGATTGTGGTTCCTCCGATGTAAAGGGCAGCATGAGAGTATCTGCTTGCGGTGGCGGCTCGGATCCCCAGACTGGTGAGGCTCTTATCACCGGTCAGAAGGATATCGGCACGGCGGAGCAGTGAACGCTCTAGGATGAATTTATTGGAAGACATCGAAAGTCCTTCTTCTAGTTCTCAAATATGATTTTAATTGAGGGGTAGTGACGAAGGCCACGATTGGCATTTCTGCCGCCTGCGGCTCATCGGCGCCTAGTCCTGGTATGGCCGGAGACATGGTGCGATCTCACCGCCACGGGGCCATTGCGGGTGTTTCGGATGTGACCGCTTCGAACGTGTCCACTGACATGCTGAAAGATCGGCCAATCGGGCAGGAATGACAGCCCCTGTGTGTGGTGCCTGTAAACCTCAGGCATGTATTTCTTCAGGTACTCCTCCAGCGAGTCCTCTGCCACCTCGAAGTTGTAGACCCGCCAGTAGGCCTCGACCAGGTCTCGGTTTCGACGAAGGTAGTAGCGCTCGAGCCATCCTGGGTTATCCGTCTCGTATTCGTATTTTGCCAAGGCAGCAGCGTCGCTCAGCGATGCCTTGAAGCCCTCCTTCCAAGCCAGGAGCAGCATCAGGAGCACGCCTACGACGGCCATGTGATCTTTGTCGTAGATGAAGAAGTAGACGGCTGCCGGCGAAGCAAATCCGAATGCCAGCCAGCCAATAAGAGTGAAGGGAAAGAACAGGATCGGAGCAATGAGCAGGACAACCGCGGAGACGAACCAGGCTCCGAGAACGCCCGACAGCTTGAGCCAAATGTTCGGCATGAGTTCCCTCTGATCAACCAGTTCTGAGCCTGAAGGCCTAAACGAGCGTTACGAAGTGATGGCTATATGGTGGCAGGTCGATGGTAGCCTAACGGCTGACTAGCAAGGAATACGTGAACGATTTAGGGCGCTTTTTAGGTGCAGGAATGGCGGTTTGGAAGCGGGATGATAACGGGGGAGGCGACGTGTACGAGGGGGTGAAATGAGTACTTATATTCCAGAAACGAAAACCCCGGCTCGAGGCCGGGGCGGGTGTTTCGTGGTCTTTGCAAGGAGTCGTAAGCTTTCGCTCATTGGAGCTCAATGCCAACCGTTTCTCAATCCTACGAGCGGTTGACACTGATGTCAACCCCCTTTATACAGGCACCTGGCCAGTAGGAAGCCGAGCATGCCTCACACCATCCAGTATAGACCCCAGCTGATCGACCACCTCATCAGCTCTCACCGAATCGCCAGTTACAGCAAGGTATTTTCGACCAGCAATGACGCTGAGCTAGTGGGGGCCTACCTGTGGAACTCGCACGTTTGTGGGGTTCTCTACCCCCTGCTCAGCGCGGCGGAGGTCACGTTACGGAACTCGATTGACACCGCCCTGACGGCTGATCTTGGGAAATTTTGGTGGAAGGCAAAGACGCTTAAGTACAAGAGCTTTACTCCCGGAGGCCAGGTGCCCGATGCGGTCGCGAAACTGACTAAAAATTTCGGGTCAGCCTTCAACACCGCCTGGTACGAGCGCAAAAGCCGGCAGGTCAGTGGGCAGCCAGACCACCAAGAGGTCGTATCCAAAACGGAATTTTCCACGTGGGAATTCGTTCTGGACAACGAATATATGGGTAACAACCTTATCTGGCCGAAGAATCTTGGGCGGGTTTTCAAGGGCCAGTGGCCAACGAGTCAGGCGAGCGCCATGCTGGCCGGGTGCAAGGATCAGGTTGCGCCGGTACGGAAGTTCCGAAATCGAGTGTTCCACCACGAACCCGCTTGGAAGCGCTTCAACGTCAATGATGAACACCAAGCAGTGGCCCACCTGCACGAGAAAATCAGCAAAATCACTGAGCTGATCTCATGGATTTCGCCCGAAAAGATCGACCTTCTAGAGAGATCCGGGGTGATCCGAACGGCCTACCGTGCCTGCTCCGTGGCCGAAATCGAACGGTTCAAGTACCAGTCCAAGACGAGCACGGTCAACAGCATGGTCAAGCTCATCAAGGTTGCAGAGGCTGCAAGCGCTGGAAATGAGGTTATGAAAATCGCGTTATATGGAAAGCGGAAGGCGGTCTATACCCTTCAGGCTGACTGATAGGTGTTCTGCTGGCCGCCTCCGAGTCCTGCCCGCCCTCCCGGTATCAACCAGGCCAGCGGGCATCATCCTTCAGCTCTCTGTGGAGCTACGCCGACTGCTCTGGCACAGGTTTCAAGTTCAGCTGGGCTTCAAAGATCAGCAGGTCACTTTCTTCGTTCCGTCTCATCAGCCCGATTACATGGGAGCTGACCTCGATCTCACCATTCGCATTCATGCGCACATACCGAGGGTATCGATCAAGCAACAGTTCGGATAATCCGCGACTATACCCCTCGCGAATCAATTTGATTTTTGATTCATCGTCGGTACCGTACTTCACTCGCTTGTAGAAGCTAGGCTCTACGGCGCCCACTCCATTGAGGATCTCAAGGAATCTGAAGATTTTGTTGTCAAAAAAGTCGTCTTCGTCTTTGAGCCTTACGATTGCGAGATTGACTCGTTCTACGTCGTTCTTTCGTGAAATTCTTACATAGTGAGCACTATGGCTATTTTTGTACTTGGTGTCGCCCCAGCTGGACACGTATACATAGTCAGTGCCTTTCGTTTGGGGGAGATCTTCCCAGTATTTTAACGTGTGTCTGATGATTTGTTTTGTAGTGCGTTTTTTTAGTTTCCAATCCAGGAACATTGCGTAAAAGTCCAACGCTGCCTGATTTTTTAGGCGCAGCATGTCGCTATTTTTTGTTCCTGCATGAAACTTTTCGATGAAGCAAGTCTTGATGTCGGTTAAGAGCCGGTCGGCGGTATTGATTGGCCCATTCGCCTCGAGTGATAGGCTAATGGCTTCGTCCACGTCTTCTTCTGAGGCAAATACGTCGATTTCGCTGACGCTGTTGGCGATCATTAAGCGGCCAACCTCTGTCTTTACATATTTGCATTCTTCGCCAGTGACAACGCCTGGCTGAAGGTTTTCAAGCCTTGATACCGCGTCCTTGTGGCGTAGGGCGGCCTTGTCATCACTTATGTCAGCTGCTTCGAGGAGAACATTGTTGACCGTGTCTTCGTCTTCTTTCGAGACGTTTACGGAATTTTCGTAGAACGTCTTGAGGTTCGCTCTCTTGTGGGTGTATTCATCAACACCCAAAAGGTAAATGCTGGATTCAAGCTTTTGCAGCGCAGAACCCGCCTTGGGGTCAAATACCTCACTAAATCTGTTTACCCGACCAATCAAATTTTTGAACTGTGATGACGTCAGGTTTCCTATTCCTTTGGAGTAGTCAAATATAAACAGTCGCTCGATTGGTAAATTTACTCCTTCAAGCAACGTTGAGTTGCATACCAGGTATTTCATCGCCTTGGACTTATTGAACAGATTTTCAAGATAAAGACGGATGGTATCTGGGATTGAACCGTGATGGTACATCACACCCTTTCGTAGGCAAGCGATGAGCCGATAGCGCTTGTCGAACGTTTCCTCGAGTTCGTCGCAAGCTGTTTGAACCAGTGGGCATTCAATGTTTGGCAAGCTCTCGGCTAGTTCGAGCGCAAATTGCTCGATCCGTTTTTTCGTGTTTCCGTAGATAATGTTCTTGGCAAGGGATTCATTTTTAATAAGGTCAAAGCAGTTCTTGTGCTTGCGATCTAAGTCAATCCAGTGGTTAAGGAAATGATCATAGAGCTTAAGCTTTCCATCATCCTTTCCGGTTCTGAAGTCCCTAACAAGGAAACGCTCGGATTTTATATACTCATCAATCCTGAATCCCTTCGGTGTCATGTCCAAGTAGCGAACACGAACATTAAGCTCATTGCAAAGGAATGGAGTTAGAAACTTGAAGGAAGTGTCGGGGTTGCGAGCTCCCAAAATACATAGCATCGTGGCCAATAGTTCGTTGCGGCTATCGCCCTGGAGGAGGTTGTGCGCCTCGTCCACGAACACCATGTCGAATTTTAAATAACTATGCTCGTTAAGCATGCGATTCAGTCGTTCTTGAGTCAGTACAAAAACGCGGCAGTTTCGCTCAGGAGAATACATCTCGGGGTGCGTGATGACTTTGCCCATGTCGTTGATGTCAGCATAAATCAACCGCTTTTTTGTCTGAGCCAGTAAGGCTTTTGAGGGTACAAGAATGAGTACACGTTTTTCAGGGTTGTCTCTAACGGACTTAATGATCAGCTCTGATTTGCCGTAAGAGGTCGGAGCTACTACAACTGATGAATTTTCATACTCAGCTTGTACGAAAGTTCTCAAGGTGTCCTGCTGCTCTGTAAGCACCATCTCTTGATCGCGGAAGGTATCTACGTAGCTACTTACGATGTTCTGGATAAAAGAGTTGCTCAGCCGTTCATCTTGCTCAAACGACTTTCCGATAACGGCAGAAACTGGGAGAAGCCCGCTGTTCACGGCTACGTCGTAAAGAGGCTCGTATCGGCCAGTAAGGTTTCCATAAAGCAGGGTGATTCGATAACCTAGGCGCTTAATTTCTGCCGCGCTGTGATTAAGTAGTAATACAGCGATAGCGAGAAGTTTTACAGTTTCCCCATCGGACATTTCATGACCGCGCAGAAGGTTCATGTAAATGTCTTTGAAACGGGTTTTTGCTAACTCCTTGATGGTGAGCTCTTGCATTTAGCATCCTGCCTCTGTGCGAAGGAAGTCTTCTAGCTTCTGAAGCGTTCCTTTCTGAAGCGATAGCACTAGAACGGTTTTGAATATCGGGTTGGCTATCAGCTTGTTTGTGAAATGTTCGACTGTCTTCTCTTCTACTTTTCGCGTCGCATCGTTGAATAGCGCAGATACCAGAACGACATTGTTGTCTGAGGCAACAGCAGTGTTCAGGTAGGCGTTGTCACCCTCTAGACCTAGAATCTCAAGAACTGATTCTTTGTAGCCTTTACTTTCATTGATTGATTTCTGGGCGGCATTGATCGCGTTGTGCCAATGGTTCGTCTCGGCCTCGGCAAGTCGGCCCTTTAAGTCATCTCGAGCCTTGGCCAGCAATGCGCTAGTAGCTGCGCAAGAGGTTCTTGTGCCTGCTCCGCCCGACTTTACCTCGGTGATCCACACTTCATTCGAAGCGGATTCGTACAGGACGAGGTCAAAGCCTTTCCTGATGTGTTTTTCTTCCATGTTGAAGAGCGGGGAAATGACATCGAAGCTATCGAGCTTTTTAAGAATGATCACGTGTGCCAGGAGTTCTCCAAGCATACCAATTCGCGTCTTATCTTCTTTAGTCGAATAGCGATCCCAGAATGATTTGAGGGTGGCTGCATACTTGAACATGATTGAGCTGCGGCTGGCGAGATCGGCGCCATGGCAGATACGCGTTAGGTTGTCTCGTATCGTGGTCTTTAGCTCATCAGAAAAGTTTTCAACACAGCACACTGCGTACTGACCGGTTTGCTTGAAAATTACGCCATCCATAACACGATCTTTCCAAAGGGGCCGCAGCCTTTGCTTTCCCCATCGCCGTAGGCGACAGGACTCGAGGATCTGGCAGAAGAATCAGCTCCCCGGTGAGCGTCTGCGCTCGCGATCAGAGAGGCAATTCACGGCAATCAATGCCATGGAGGCACTGTGCCATTTAGTAGGAAGTATAGCGAGAGGTGTCTTTCACACCCCGAGATTTTCCCGCTCCCAAACTTAGCGTGGATTACCGTTTTAGGGTGAGGGGCGCGGGGTGTCAATCGTTGTGGAGCTGGATGCAGTCTGCGCACATTTTGGCTGTCAATATGTCCTCAAAATACCTGCAGAAGCGTCAATCCAGGGCGAATCCATTGACAGTCAATCACCGTCAATGGGTATGCGGGAGAAACCCAGGTTTTCTGCTGGTTTGAGCGTGTCAATCTATGCATCGCAGTTGCGATGCGGGGCATTATTGGCCAGATGACCCGCTGGTGGCCGAGGCCACCGCGCGGGCCAAGCCTCGCGGAACCTGAAGGCCTGGTTGACTGCGGTCAGCCAATCGGTTTGAGAAGGAACGTAAGTACCACACCTTGCTCTACGTTCAGCAGCGCCACAAGGTCTCCGTTGATGTGGGGTTCATCCATGATGCCCCCCACCCGGTAGCCTCGATGGTCGCGCAGATGGCAAACCAGGCCTTCCTCGGTCAATTGCAGCGGTTCGATTTTCCAGTCGTCGGTGACTTGGGCAAACCAGTAGAAACCCAGGTAGCCATTGAGGCTTACACCCAGCTTTTTGGTCTCTGGGCGCCCTGGAATGCTGATGTGGTAGTGCAGGCGGTTTTCGCTGCCTGACTGGTAATGAAAGTCCATCGTCGGCGAGTCGTGGTTGCCGCCGGCCTGCAACCAGTCATCCTCAGGGGTGACGCCCCAACTGAACTTGTCGGTGCTGCGGCTCAGGCGCAGCGGGATGTTGCCTTTGGCGCCGCGCACGTACAGCTTGCCGCGAAACGATCTGGCAAACCCGGTTTGAATGGCTTCGTTCATGGTGTGCTCCTCGATTGGCATTGAGGGGGCACCCTAATGCCAAGTGCGCAGACCACAGCAGATCGAAAGCCTTCCCTTGTTGGTTCAAGTGCTGGCTTCGCTCTCCAGCAGCATGAACAGGCGGTACAACACCACAGTGCTGAACAGCTGCAGGAAGCCACTGAGGCTGTCCATGGCCAGCTCCATGCCGGGCGATGGCTCGGGGAAGGCCATCAGCAGCAGCCCGTCGATCAGCCAGATCGGTGCCAGCACGGCCACCACGCAGATCATGATGCGCATGAAGTGCCCGGTGGTCATGGCTGCGCTTTCGCGCATCGCCTGTACCACGGGGCGGCCGCGAAGTACCAGCAGGTACTCGGCGAACACCAGGTTGATCATGATCCACACGCCCGGGAAGATGAACAGCGCCAGGCCCGCCATGATCAGCAGTGAGCTGATGAGGATCAGCAGGGCCAGCTGCGGCCACAGTTGCAGGGCGCGGGCGAACAGATCGCGCTTGGCGATGTCCTGGCCGTTGCTGCGGGTGTGCAGGTAAAGGATCAGCGCGGCGCTGTACAGCGGGTAGAACAGCAGGCTGACCAGCATGCCGTAGGCCGGTGATGCCTGGTCGCCCAGCTGCCGGTACAGCAGTTGGGTGAGCAGGGCTTCCAGCACCACCAGCGGCAGGCACAGCTGGAGGATGTTCGGCAGGTGGCGGCGGAAGAAGTACAGGGAGTCGCGCAGAACGCTCAGCGGATTCATCAGTCAACATCGCATGGCAGT
>Ga0099823_1005612_pt1 | contig 12552 bp, 10 predicted proteins | sample CowpearedBW_FD_76831 | JGI IMG/M metagenome (GOLD analysis project Ga0099823, IMG submission 76831) | Root nodule microbial communities of legume samples collected from California, USA - Cow pea red BW | ecosystem: Host-associated > Plants > Roots > Nodule | place: USA: California | collected... | reverse complement strand
AACTCTACTTTTATTTTAGGGAAAATAAAGGAAAAATAATTGGTACAAAAATTACATATATTTGTTTACTTGTTATCGGCAAATCTGAACATGGTCGATATTGAAGGCATGTGCATTCATTTTGAACAAATAATAGACAGATAATGGATAACGATCTTCTGTAGTTGAGATATTTCAGATTAAAAATGGTTTGACCACATGTTTCATTCATTGTTCAACAAATTATTTGCTTACCTAATCTCTCAACGACCAAGATAAATATTAAAAAAGAAATAAATACCACAAAATAATATCTAAACTGCCTCAAAAAAATATCTATTTTATTAATTAATCATGTATTATTATTATTGTTATTTATTTTATTCAATTCAATCTACTATTAATAAAATGGTTATGGTTAGCAAATAACAGATGAACAGATGACACTGACATTGCTTTAACAAATAAAAGAGTAATATTATTAGACTTTACTGAACATTAAAAAATTACATTACGACTTTTTGTAAATCGAAAAACTTAATTAAACCTTTTTATTAAAAGTAAGATTAAATAAAATAAATAATATAATCAACAGAAAAAATAATTACTTTTAAGTGTTTTTCAACGCACACATACTTTATATATATATATATATGTATGTATATAAACATGTAAATCATTAGAAGACATTAAAAATACTATTAATAAAATGTAATTGTTTTTGCATGAAGTTTAACTTTGTCTTCACTCTAAGGATCTTGATAAACTTTTAATAAAATATATTGATGACATCTTTTTATCGAAAAACAACTCCTAACCAATTAACCACATCAAAGGGAGTTTATAAATAAAGTAATTTGAAGTGCTAAAAAAAGGATGACAAAGGTGTTTAATTACATTAGACGACAAGTTGTCACAAGAGTTTGTTGTTTGTTGTGAGTGACGCCATCTTATGGGAAAATAGATAGAGCTCAGATATTTATTTTTTATTTATTTGTTTATTCGTTATTTAATTTATCTGGGTTGCTTCCTCTCTCGGATTTCTCACGGTGGTGTGGGTTCGATTGAGGAAGACGACACCTTTCACTCTCTCTCTCTCTCTCTAATCTCATAACTTTGCGTCTCTCTCTGAAACAAACTCCATTGATTTGCTTGCAACTTGCAAGTACTATCTGAAAACAATTGCGGCGTTTCTTACGCATTCCGTGGAAAAATCTTTTTTTAATTTCCATTAAATTCAACATTCCATACTCGCGATAGGAACGAGTTATGGGTTCCACGGAGAATGATCTATCGCTCGCTGAAGAGGCTCTTCTTCAGGTCATCTTCTTTCCCTACCTTTTTTCAATAGCCATGTTCAATTGTTGTTGTTAATTTGATTTTTTTTTTTTTATTTCTGTATTCAATCAACGTCCTCGTAAGAGCGTTTTGACTTGGTCTAGGTTCTATAATTTTGTAATTTATGGTTCATACGAGGAGTTTAATTCAAAATTACTTGTGTTTTGTGTTTGTTTTGTGGATGTCGCTTATTAGCGAAATTTGGATGTGATGAATCGTTTATCTCTTCATGTTATAAGTGCTTGGAAATGTGGAATGAAAATTAGTGCAAGGTTTAATCGGTTAAAGAGATATCTTTGGCTATCATATGGAAAACACGAATTGTGGCGTATTCAAGCTGGTTCTTGTAGAAGTTCATAGAGTAATATGGGATGAAAGGATTTTTCAGTGATTTGGTAGGGTAAATAATTGCTGCACCTCTCCATTTTTCCCTATCCTTTTGATTTTCATGTGTGTGTGTGTGTGTGTGTTTTTTTTTTTGGATATAGTTGTAACTCAAACTCAAACAAATGAAGTGACAATTTCATTGGTTTGTCTGCTGTTCCCTTTTCGTATTGGTCGTCAGTAATTTGTTTGCACTTTGATATTTTGTAGTTGTAAGTAAAACATGAGTTTCTTGTCTAAAATTATGTTACTTGATTTGGTAAAATAAAATATCAGTCACAACCAAATGTTTCAATAGTGTGCCAATGTCATGCGCCTTATTTTTATATTCAAATCTACTATTTAGTTAATTTTCCATTTTTTTGCTGTCCTGGTTTCCTATACTCTTGATGGTCAAACATAAAGTTGTGGGGCAACGGAATATTTTATATAGCCAGTGTCTTTCTTGTCTCTTCCTTGTTTGAATCTTTGCCAGAACGTGGTATTTTTCACCATGATGAACAGTTGGTTGTTTTATACTGAAGGACGAAGAGAGAAAACAATACACAGGAGATGGATCAGTCGACTTTAAAGGGAGGCGTGTTCTTAAGCAGAACACTGGCAATTGGAAAGCTTGCCCATTTATCTTAGGTAAGTTTTGTCATTGCCTTAGGCTTAAGAGATTATTCTTTTTTGTTGATTGCATTTTTATGTAATGTGAATTGCAGGCAACGAGTGCTGTGAACGTTTGGCATACTATGGCATTGCAACAAATCTTGTTACCTATCTTACGCAGAAGCTGCATCAAGGAAATGTCTCTGCTGCACGAAATGTCACCACTTGGCAAGGCACTTGCTATCTTACACCTCTCATTGGAGCCGTTTTGGCAGATGCATACTGGGGACGATACTGGACAATTGCTGTTTTCTCCATGATTTATGTCCTAGTAATTACTAACAAAGCAAACTTAATTTTTCTTATCTAATAAATTTCTACACACATCCCTCTCTTGATATACTGCTGGAAATGTCCTACTCAATTTCATTGAGATAAAGCAAAGTACATGCCTGCCATGCACTGAGGATTTATCTATGAATAGAATTTGTGGACGCAGTCAAGGAATATTTTTGTACTGTTTTACTTTGTAATTTTTAGTGCTGATAGGCTGTTATTGGATCATTTTCTAGGCATTGCTTATGTGCAGAATATGAATTCTCTTACATTGCTTGTCACGACATAATACAAAAAAAAAAAAACAATAGTGAAGGGTGTGGAAGAATGGCAAATATTTTGCTGTCAGAAAAAAAATGGAAAAAGGAGAATTAGAAGACCAGTTTTGAGTGTACTTTGATTCAAACTTCTTTCTTCCATTGCACTGCTCTACTTAATATGCAAGTTTCTTACCATGAAATAAGGAACTTTTACAGATTTCTCGAGCACTGAATATAATTTTCAAATGCATCATCACATTTGAGAAGTTATAGGGTTAAAATCTGGAACACTTTGGATTTCTATATTAGCATATTGGTATTCTTTGTCATCATTTTGTTTATGTGCATATTGCTTCTATATGCTTTGTTGTTTAGTGGTCTATACATATTTTAATATGTAACATGGTCGTTTCATCCAGGGAATGGGTACATTGACTCTTTCTGCATCAGTTCCTGCACTCAAGCCTGCAGAGTGTCTGGGTACATCTTGCCCTCCAGCTACTCCTGCACAATATGCTGTGTTCTTCTTTGGTCTCTACCTGATTGCACTTGGGACTGGTGGTATAAAACCATGTGTGTCATCTTTTGGGGCAGATCAGTTTGATGATACTGATGCCAATGAAAGGATTAAGAAGGGATCCTTTTTCAACTGGTTTTACTTTTCTATCAACATAGGTGCCTTTGTATCCAGCACTTTTATTGTTTGGATTCAAGAAAATGCTGGGTGGGGTCTTGGATTTGGCATTCCTGCTTTGTTTATGGCGTTAGCCATTGGGAGTTTCTTTTTAGGAACGCCCCTTTACAGGTTTCAAAAACCAGGTGGGAGCCCTATTACAAGAATGTGCCAGGTTGTGGTAGCATCTGTCCGGAAGCGAAATCTGGTTCTCCCTGAGGATAGTAGTGTCCTATATGAGACACCAGATAATAGCTCTGCTATTGAAGGAAGTCGAAAACTGGAGCATAGTGATGAACTAAAGTAATTTTATTTCACTTTTACATTTACTGTTGAAGTACCATTAACTAACATGGTCACAAACTCACAATACAGGAAAAGGAGTGTCTTATTATGCATGTTAACTTATTCCTGATATTCTATTTAAAGTGCAATTTGTCTTCCAACCAAATTCAAACTTGATTGTTAGGAAAAGAAGTGTCTTATTATGCATGTTAACTTATTCCTGATATTCTATTTAAAGTGCAATTTGTCTTCCAACCAAATTCAAACTTGATTGTTTAAGGCTACTACTGATTTCTAAATAGAGACTGTTCATGTTAGGCTCTGACAAAGCAATTACAGTTAGCTAGACCTTTAGTGCTTAGGCCTTATCACACAAGATAAGGCCCGATGAGATGGGAATAGGATAACCAATATTAGGTGTTTGGAGTGCATAGTAGAGAGCACAACACGATCTGGTTTTTTACTCTCGTGAGACAATTTATTGTGACACCCCACTGTAACCTTTGTTACACCTCTTTTTCTACTCTAGACTGTTGCCATATATTGTTACCCATAAGCTGACATCCCCTCATTAGACGCCATAGTTGTCACAATCATCGAAGTTGGAATACTTTGTGGTGAGTACAGACAATTTCTAACTTCTGTAACACCTTTGTGCTTCTAATGGATTAATTCATAATCTCATCCAAATTTCAATGGATGTGCACATTTCCAAATCTTTTAGGTGCAGGTTTGTGACTAACTAAAACCATCATCTTTAAATATGTATCAAATGCCAGAAAGACACAACGATGTTTGAGACTGTCACTAACTGTCTCATAATGGAGATTTCTTTTGTTCCCAATAGAAAAATATTATTCTTTTCCTTTATTTTTTTCTGATTTTTTTTCCTATCTCAAATTCCTTTCCTCACATCTCTCTGGTTCTATGGTTGAAGTTTATTGTCAGGTGTGTTTCCCCATGTCTGTGAAATTTTTTCGAGTTACAACAGAAAAGAAAACAGTTGCATTAAATTTGGTAGCGTCTTGATATGGAAAATTTAGTGAAAAATTGAATGTCTTAGTTAGCATTCGACAAAACATGATAGTTTTAAATACTTATTTGGTGAATAGTTTTTATCCTACCCCTTCTTTATCCAGTGAATCTTATCCTTTCCAGTGTGCTAAATAAGGTCTTAAACGTAAGGGAGTACAAAAACGCCCGGTATACATAAATTTTATTAATGCTGATTAAATGTACTGGTATATATTATTGCTGTCGTTTTGATATCTAGGAATATAGGTAACACGTTTTCTTTCTATTTCTCTTTGCCCGTAAGTTTGTATTGCAGTGTGTATTTGATATGGAACTTATGGAAGCAAATATTTTTGAGAAAAATAATCAACGTATGCTTATCTGATTATTATTTCCTCATTTTGTTGCCTTCTTATTCATGATTAAATTTTTCCTTCATGGCTCAACATTGCACATAATTGTCTCCTATTCTGAATTCTGAGAAGTGACTATACAAAGTTTATTTGCTTGTCTAATTTGGATGTCATCAAAGAATGAGCTTGCTATGTTTAAGAATTTGTTTATTCAAGAGGGATAAAAATACATCAGACTGTTGCTACTCTTCTGAGAAGGATACTGGCAGATTTATTGTTGTTTTGGTTTTCTTTTCCCTAAGAATATTATGGTGTTGGATAGATTTCCTATAAGTTCTAATCAATTTTCTTTTAGAAAATTATTATTAAATTGAGAGGTCCTCAACTAAAATTTAAATTTTTTATCTATTGTCCTAATAATGTTTTTCTATTCTACTCTCGATAATAGTTGAAGTAGCCTTATCCTCTTCAGAAGATTTTACACTCAATGTTGTCCTCTATTGTCTAAAACCGCATTTCTTTTATTTCATTGAAGGTGTCTTGATAGGGCGGCTATAGTGTCTGATGCTGAGGGCAAAACTGGTGACTATTCTAACAAGTGGAGAATTTGCACCGTTACACAGGTGGAGGAATTGAAAATCTTGATTCGCATGTTTCCAATTTGGGCTACTGGGATTGTTTTTGCTGCTGTTTATGCCCAGATGTCAACATTGTTTGTGGAACAAGGGACGATGATGAAAACAAATATTGGTTCCTTCAGGATTCCTCCTGCTTCCCTCTCAAGTTTTGATGTGATAAGTGTTATTTTCTGGGTCCCCGTCTACGACAGGGTTATTGTTCCCATTGCAAGGAAATTTACAGGCAAAGAGAGGGGCTTTTCAGAGTTGCAAAGAATGGGAATTGGCCTTTTTGTTTCAGTCCTGTGCATGTCAGCAGCTGCTATAGTGGAGATTGTACGTCTGCAGCTTGCACAAGAGCTTGATCTTGTTGATGAACCTGTTGCTGTACCCCTTAATATATTTTGGCAAGTCCCTCAGTATTTCTTATTGGGGGCAGCAGAAGTATTCACATTTGTGGGGCAGCTTGAGTTTTTCTATGACCAATCCCCAGATGCCATGAGGAGTTTATGCAGTGCCTTGTCTCTTCTGACTACTTCTCTGGGGAATTACTTGAGCTCATTTATTCTTACAGTAGTCACTTACTTCACCACACGAGGTGCAAATCCTGGATGGATTCCAGATAACTTGAACAAAGGTCATCTCGATTACTTTTTCTGGCTTTTAGCTGCACTTAGCTTGTTAAATATGTTGGTGTACGTTGTTGCTGCCAAAAGGTACAAGCAAAAGAGGTCTGCTTAAGATTTTTCAAACATTTATTTGAACTGGAAGGACGTTCTGCTATTTCCGAATGTCAATGTCGTGATTGTTCTGTATGTGGAATAATGATGTTCTGCAATTATGTACGTTTCTTTCACTTAAAAAGGAAAATCTCTGTCATGCCCACTTCAAAACAGTCTGCTCTCTGCACTCTCATGAAGCCTGGAAGTTATGAGATTACATGATACTCTTGTAAGCTTATTATTGGAAGTTAATGTTCAACTTATCTACATTGCAACATTCACACTTGTAATTATTGATGTACAAAAGGTTGATGCTACTTTTATGTGCTCCTCGTTTCATAATTCCAACAAGGATTGTTTGTCGTTTGAGTTGCGTGCAATTAGTTATCTTAAAACCCTACCATATATTTAGAATCCAATTCCCTCTCACAATTCATACTTTTTTCTCTGACTACACTTGCTAGACTGGAATAATTGTGTCAATAGATTCACACTGTTTTACAGTTTAACAAATGACTGAGTGGAGAGCATTTTGTTTAAGAGAATTTAATTAGATAAGCTAGTCTGTGCACAGATAATACAAAACGTTTTATAATTTTATTTAATTTTAAATTACTACATATAAGTTTTCTGACTTTTAGTGGGTTTAGGAGAGATTTAAATCTAAACTGATTAGTGATAATTAATTTGTCAGACAAACTTTTAGAAATAATACTTGAAGTGAACTTCTCGATTTCATTTGAATTAATTTAGGTCGAGTTCCCTAAATAAAATAATAAAAGTAAGAAATTACAATCAAATGAAAGAAAACCAATGAGTGCTTTTTGGAATTATAACATTAGTGTTTTTTGTTTCTGTCCACATAATTGGGCAGCATTTTAAAGTGTCGGATACCACAGAAGATAGCTATTAGCTAATGATAAATGGAGGACCGAGTCCGAGACTGGGGCCACACACGTGCCAGACTTTTCCGTTTCCATAAGAAACAAAAGCAAAACAAAAAAAAATTGCATAATGAAATGTGACCTCATTCTCTGAATTCTCATTCATCCAGATCGAACTGCAAACGATGCAGAATCTCATCGCGGTATATTCTTCATAGTTTTTGGATTGAGTTCATTGCATACTTTAAGTCCAGGCATTAGAAAATGCTACTATAGTAATGGACAACAAAAATGTGGAAATCATTGTATATTCTAACACTATTATTTCTTCAATGGTATATTTTTCTGGTACTGACAATGACTGACCTAAATACGATTTTTAAATGATTATTATATAAACAAACAAATAATATAAAACAATTTATAATTAAACCATAATGTAAACAATCTAAAATTTTTAGACTATGTTAATAGTGTAAATTTTTAACATGATGTAGAAGATATTTTTAACTAACTACTAACAAAAATATATCTGCCTTATCAAAATCAAATTAAAAATCTATATATTATTTGGATACTTTAATTAAATTATTTTATGCATGTTGGTATCACGATAAGATCCGTCTTCCTTTCAATCACCTACTCTTGCTAAATATTCTGAGTCTAGCTGAGTTTAGAATAAGACATGTAAGTGAGAGAGAGAGAGTTCTCACCGAACACATGGGTTCTACCGTTGATGGTGCACCACTTCTGGAAGATGGTCTTCTTCAGGTTCTCCTTCTTTCCATCTTTCTTTCTCTACACATACCCTTACCTCAAATGTTTTATGTTCTTGTCAAGCTAATTACTTGTGTACAATACAACTGTACAAGCATGCCATAACACAGCACATACTCATAGCATAGTTTGGTCCAAGAATTCCAATTAAAGAAACAAGAAAATGGTATCTTTCTATGATATATGATTTTCTTGTTTATTTAACTGTGAAGGATGAGAGGAGTGAAGAGTACACAGGAGATGGCACAGAGGACTTTAGAGGCAGGCCTGTTCTTAAGAAGAATACTGGCAATTGGAGGGCTTGTCCTTTTATCCTAGGTAGGTATGCTTCTACGTTTCTGTTATGTTATTGAACACTAAGTTTTTTGTTTATATCCTTTATATGTACATGAATCTCAGGTAATGAGTGTTGTGAACGTTTGGCTTTCTTCGGAATTTCCTCAAATCTTGTTACCTATCTCACTACCAAACTGCATCAAGGAAACGTTTCTGCTGCAAGAAACGTCAGCATCTGGCAAGGCACTTCTTATCTCACACCTCTCATTGGAGCCGTTCTGGGAGATGGTTACTGGGGTCGATACTGGACAATTGCTGTTTTCTCTTTCATTTATCTCATTGTAATAAACTAAGATCAGATAGTCCTCTTTTCCTAGAATGTTTCTCTGAATTGTCCAGTAATATGAAAATCATGAAAGATAAACATGAGAGCCCCTGATTCTGTTTTTAATCAACTTTATAGTATACTTGATAAATTTCTTCACTGTTGTAATTATTATTTTAAAAGAGGATTTCTAAAATTAAACACTTAAATTGCATATATGCTTTGCTGTTTGGTTTTCTTTTCTTGCTGTAATAGTGGCATGGCTACTGTGTGCAGGGGTTGTGCAGCTTGACACTTTCTGCATCTCTACCAGCATTGAAGCCTGCTGAATGTTTGGGTTCTGTATGCCCTTCAGCCACTCCTGCACAATATGCTGTGTTCTACTTTGGTCTGTACGTGATAGCGCTTGGGGCTGGTGGTGTGAAAACATGTGTGCCATCTTTTGGGGCAGATCAGTTTGATGATAGTGATCCCGAGGAAAGAATTAAGAAGGGGTCGTTTTTCAATTGGTATTATTTTTCTATCTATCTAGGTGCCATTTTGTCATGCACCTTAATTGTTTGGATTCAAGACAACGCAGGATGGGGTCTTGGATTTGGCATCCCTGCTTTGTTTATGGGATTATCTATTGTAAGCTTCTTCTTGGGAACACGTCTTTATAGGTTTCAGAAACCTAAGGGAAGTCCTGTTACAAGAATTTGCCAGGTTTTGTATGCGTCTGTCTGGAAGTGTAATCTGGTTGTCCCTTGGGACAGTAATCTCCTGTATGAGTTACCAGAAGAGAGATATGCAATTAGAGGGAGTCACAAACTGGAGCATAGTGAAGATTTTAGGTAATTAAACTGTCTGACATATATTATTATGACCTTCTTTCATTATCATAACATAGGTGTATGATTATCTTTGTTATACATGTTGATTTTCTAATATTCTTTGAAGGATTAATGATGTAATAGATATAGCTTTCCGGACCAAATTGAGAGTTTTCTCAAAAACCGTCTGTTCATTTTTTTATATTGATTTATAGTGCTATTAGATCTATTTGCATAGGGAAAACCTTTTTATGCTTTTCACTTCACTTTGCTTTATGTTATTTTGTAACCATTATGTCATATTCATTGTTATCTTTTCTCCTTTCCCCAATTGTAAGCTTGTTGTGGTCTTTGAGACTTCTAGGATAGATTGCGTTTAAACTTTTTTCTTTTATCCTGTCTTGGTTGGGTAGAGAAATCTTGTGCTAAAGTTTGGAGCTGTTTTATCTTAACATTTTTTTCTTCTTCCAAATAATAATTTGTAGGATCCTCACTTGCTTGAAAATGCTTCCGTCCATAATGTCAGCTACTGTTAAATTAATGGGTTGTAAATTCTTATTTTTTGTTGTTGTAATTATGTTTACTTATTTAAGTTAGTTTGCTTACGTCAGTGGTAATGTTCATATATTGATTTACTCTGATTTTGGACAGATTTGTATTCCAAATGTAGTTGGTAGCGATCTTTTGCTAGCAACATGTATGATTATGATGATGGACTGTCATTTCTCATTTAGTTACCCTTAATATGGTTCGATAGCAAATACGGAAATTGCTTTGTTTCTCTTCACCAGTCTTTTCTTTTCATGATGTGGTTCTGTTTTATGTTTATATTGTGCAAGTTATCTTTGTTTAGCAGTGGTATCTAGAGCAGTGTTCTTATTGGTTGTGGGTTTCAAAAACTATTGAGAGATCAAGTGGTTTCAGGGAGCAATGTTGTTTTGGCTGTTTCTCAATTTTTTAGGGAAAATTATCACATAGGGGTTGTCAAATAAGACAATGGTTAAAGTCCTTTGGCTTATGGGATTATGCAGATCAAGATAAGCAAGTATTACCTTTGATAGATAAAAAAATCGACCAACATGAGGAGATTATGAAGAAGGAGAAAGTTGTCTCATGTGTCTACCTTCATCTTTGACAGATGAGGTGTTTACCAACATTATGCATCTAAAAAAAGCCAAGCAAATATGGGATGAGTTTAATGAAAGATGTGTAGGTGATGAAAGGATAAGGTCCACTAAGATTTTGACTCTTAAAAGAGAGTTTGAAATACTAAGAATGAAGGAGAAATAGTCTATCAAGGAGTACACTTCAAAGCTGTCCCGTGTGGTGAATCAAATGAGGCTATATGGTGAGGTTGTAGAAGACAAGTTTATAGAAAAAATGTTGATTAGCCTACCCAAAAAATTTGAAGCGAAACTTGCTGCTATTAAGGAGTCATGTAATCTTAAGAAATTAACTATTTCAGAGATGGTTAGTAAATTGCAATCTTAAGAGCAAAGGTTCTAAATGAGGATGAATGGTATGTTGATAGTATCCAAATTGAAGATCTCTTGTTTATGGCTACTGAAGCATGTAGTTCAAGTTCAAAGGATGTATGGTATGTTGATAGTGATTGCACAAACCACATGTCAGAGGATTCAAGTATCTTCACCTCTTTGGATAGGGCTGTCCAAACTAAAGTTAAGCTTGGAAATGGAGACATTGTTCAAGTTGAAAGCAAAGGTACTGTTTTTGGTCACACTCGCAAAGGTCCTAAATTTAGTCATGATGTTTTGTTGATTCTAAACTTGGATAAGAATTTGTTAGCACTGCTCAGCTATTGAAGAAAAAAAATATTCACTCTCTTTTGAAAACAATGGCAGCACCATTTTGGATGCTAATGATTCTGGGGTTACTACGGTTAAAGTGTGTGATAATAGCTTTCCAAAAGTGTTGAGGTAAGATGAAATCTTTCTCTCACAGAAAGTACACAAATGATATGCTAAAACAAATTCAAATTGGAAATTGTAATCCTATTTCAACTCAGCTTGTAAATGAAAAGTTGTCCAAGAATTGGTGATGGAAAGGCTAATGTAAATATAGAAGCTTGATTGTTTTCCTTGTGTACTTGACTACAACTAGACCAAATTTGATGTTCTTTGTTAGTTTGCTTTCAATGTTCATGTACTCACCAGGTTTTACGAACTTTGGTGTAGGCAAAAGAGTGTTGAGATATTTGAAAGGTAATGTTGATTTTGGTATTTGGTATGGAAGGCTTGAAGGTTATGTTGATAGTGATTAGGCTGATTTATTGATGATTCAAAGAGTGCAACGGGATATGTTTTTTCACTTGGCAGTGGAGTGTTCTCATGGAATCCTAAGAGGCAAAATGGAATCCTCAGCTGAAGCAAAATATATTGAAGCTGCTTCAATTCAAGCTATGGGTCAAAAATGTTTTGTAAAACTTAAATCATTATATATTGGAGAAAGCTACTGTTTTATGGTGTAGCAACTTCAGTCATAGCTTTTTGCTGAAAATCCAATTCAACATGGGAGAACAAAGCATATCAATGTTAAATAAATTTCATACTATAAGCGAAGCTGAGCAGAATGAAAATGTTCAATTGCTACTTGCAGGTATGAAGATCAAATTGCTCACATTTTAACTAAAGCACTTACATGTGGAAAGTTTAATGAGCTAAGAAGCTAGATGAGAATCTTCAGGAAAAGTTATAAGGAGGAGTATTAAATTGATGGGCTGTTAGACTCTTCTTTTTTACTACTGTAATCATGTTTACTTATTTCGATTAGTTTTCTTGTGTCACTAGTGGTAATGTTCAGTCATGGATATATATTCTGATTTTGGAAAGATTTGTACTCTAAATGTAGTGGGTAATGAGCTTTTACTGAGACCATGTATGAGTACGATGATGGATTGTCATTT
>Ga0099823_1005607_pt1 | contig 12555 bp, 7 predicted proteins | sample CowpearedBW_FD_76831 | JGI IMG/M metagenome (GOLD analysis project Ga0099823, IMG submission 76831) | Root nodule microbial communities of legume samples collected from California, USA - Cow pea red BW | ecosystem: Host-associated > Plants > Roots > Nodule | place: USA: California | collected... | reverse complement strand
TAATTAATACTAATAAATAATAAAATATAAAATCAAATATAATAAAAAATAAAGATTAAAAAGATTTATCAAGATATTTTATATTATTTGTTTTCATTATAGGTTGTGTTTTTCATAAATTGTTCTCACATTTCATGCTCTTCTATTTTTTTTTTCTAAAAAGAAAAAATCTATTATTTTTTCTCTTATTTTTCCTTTATTCTCTTCCATCATCGAGGAAGAAAAAAAGAATGTAATTCTTTCGTCTCACTTTATAGTAAAATACTAGTTCAATAATTTATTTAATGAGTCTCTTTTATATGTTTTTGCCTTGAGTTTCTTACAAATTATTCTCATATTCCATTCTTACATATTTTCTTTTGTTTTTGAAGAGAAAAAGATTAATTATTTTTGCTCTCATATCTCAAATGTTCTCTTCCATCCTCGAAGAAAGAAAGAAGAAGGTAATTCATTTTTGTCTCATTTGATAGTCAAATATTAGTTTAATAATGTATTTAATGAGCATCTTTTATATTAATTTTTTATTTTATGAACATATAAGAAAAAATGATTGTATTGTGTGTTTTTTATAATTGAATTTTAAGTGTAGTTTGATTATCATCGAATTTTCTTTTGGTATTTATGTCTCTCAAATATTTATTAGATTATGATAAATCATTTTTTTAGTATTATTTTTTTAAAATAGGTATATTGATGAAGAATAAAAGAATAGATTCATTTTTATTAGATTATCGTTATACTAAGTTATGTATTCGTTTTTATTGTGTTAGTGACAATAATGAAATGTATAAATTTTGGATGTATTATTTTGGCTCCCCCAACAATGTTGGTCAAGATCCGTCATTGGGTACAAGATTATACCCATTACTGATTACAATGAGAATGAAGTTGGAACAAAAGTTTGATACCCGTTAGATTTAGGTATGGGGATGAAGATAGATTTTTTCTACGGGAATGAGTATGAGATAAAGAAACTTGTCCCCATCCCTTGTTGTCATCCTTAATTATAACACTCTAATTGTTACATTCTTTTATTTACTAATTTAAAAAATATTAAAAACAATATTTGAAGTATTTATTAACAATTTTAAGTTATTATTATATAATAATCTAATAAAAATAGAACTGGTGTTTTCTTCTGCTTATTTTTAACAATTATCGAAACTTATTTAATGAATTTATTGAAACTTTTAACATTTAATGAAATTTTTAACAAAAAAAAAAACTTGTACTAATTTTTTTTGTTTATTATTTTATAAGAGAAAATGTTTAAAAACGTTATAAGTTAAAGAACTACATCTATGTAACTAAAATTAAATTAAATTATTTTAAAGCTTATAACACACCAATTTAATTAAATCAATCTTCTTAATGTTAATGGAAACAAATGCTGGTTATTTAAAGAACGTATTAGAAATATAGATTTAGAATAATAGTTTATTAGATTATTAATCATAAGTAATTATTAAATATTTTCTACAAATGTTGTTGATAAAACTTGAAATTATTATTATAGGTGGAAATTAGGGAATTTAATTTTAAATATGGAAAAAAATTAAAAAATAAAATATATTTACGTTTAACCCGAATATTTATTTTTTATTTAAAATAGTATTTCATGAACAAATATCTAAAAACAAACTCATCCAAGTGCAATTTACTAGGTTAAAATTGGTTGCCAAACTGCTATATTGCATATGCATAGTAAATAAGACCGAATAAGGGGTCCCTCACTCACTTCAATCCTCGCTATATAAACCACACTTTTCCATTGCCCTGTACCCTGCCTCTTCTATTTGCGTTCTGCATACGAAATTAGGGTTTCTCGTTCCTTTCTCTTTCTTCAACTTTCCTTGCCCCATTTAACCATAGGCTTCTTTATCTGGTCGGTGCGGATTATTTCCATTCCCATTCGACTCGTTCCCTTGAAGCAATAGCTATTTGTGTTGTTCTTTAATATCTTTCCCCAATCCATTGGTTTTGGGAGCACACAAGAGCAACTATATTCAATTTTTCTACCAAAGTTTTAATTTTTTATTCTGGATCTGCATTTTTTTGTCGATTGGATAATTTGGGTTGTGTTACTTTCAACTGTGATGAGCCTACAGACCTGTAATGATTTGCGGCTATGATCGCAAACATAATTGAACATCTAAGGGACTGAGTTGTCTAATTTTCCCCAAGATTTCTGTTTGGTGTTTTTACATTTGTTTAGAGTTTATGTGAGGTAAAGTTCATGTCATACGTTTCTTATGTTTATTGATCATTATTTCGGGGTATCAATCGGGTGTTAACATTTGAAATGCTTCAGTTTTCCTTAAGATTTTCGTTTACCTTCCTAGTTTGAAATTGGACTATACTTCGTTGCATCTTAGTCTTCTGCCTACGCTTTTGTTTACCTTGTAGCATAGTTTATGGTCTACGTTTTTGTTTGCGTGGCCTCTTAGGCCAATAGTTTTGTTTCAAACAGATTTGATTCTTTTGTGCTCGTATGTTGACGCATATGCATTATATGAGAATTTGTTCATATTTTGTGTTCTTGTAGCTGTTTTTATTTGTGTTTTACATCATGTGATGAAATTGGAATAATCTTAGGACACCTTCCTACACAGCAAATTTCTGCTGTGGATGAGAATGCATTTTTCCATGCTGATGATGTAATTCGTACCTATTTGAACCATTGAGATTAGTGATTATTACAAATCTTTTAAGATTAGATCCACGATCCCTTGTTTGCGGGAGCTCATTGGATCAACTAAATTAAATTTTCTTCCAAATTTATAATTTTAGTGTTATTGATTTGTGTTTTCTGGTCACTCGGGTGACTAGGTTGGTGCTATCGTTAACAGTGATGAGCCTACAGACCTGTAATGATTTGCGGGTATGATCGCAAATATTAATTGAACATCTAAGGGACTGAGTTATCTATCTAGTGTTCCTCTTCGATTTCGTTTAGATAGTTTTGTTTTGTACATTAGTTGTATTTTTTTCGATTGTGGTATATTATTTGAAAGGCTTCAGTTTTGTTGAGACTTTTGCTTGCACGTTTTCCAATGTGTTTGGCGATCTTTAACTGAAGCCCATATTTGCGTTCCCCTCGCTATCCAATGTTGCAATTTTGATGTATGAATTGGACGTCGGGGAACAAAATCTCATTCTTTATTTGAACTTTAGTGGATTCGATTGAAGCGAAATATTTAATTCTTCACTTGATCTGAGTGTTCATATGATTTTCGTAAGCATTACATGACCCATGTTTTTTATGTCTATATATTGGCACATACATTTCTGGATATAGTTTGATTATTGACCTTGTATAGTATTTTCACATTCTTTATTTGTTACGAAGCTTACTTTTACAGTCTCAAGATCGGTGTTCCATCATTTAGTGACTTGGTGTTTGATACTAACTGCTTCTGTTGTTTCAATGGTTTTGGATATGGAAGAAAAGAAATAGAGGAGACCAATTTATTAAGAGAGGAGATTGAAAATGGAGAATGAAAATTTATTAAGAGAGGGGCTTGAGAATGGAGAAGGAAATGAGTTTTTGGAAAGAACCTCCCTTGAACATTTTAATACTTTTTGTAATATATATAATGTATTATTAATTAATTATTTAATTGATAGGTAATTAAATATTTGTATTCTTTGTTTTTATCCTTTATTTAAATTTAATCATGGTCGGTATTGAATTTTTTTTTATTTCTATATACACGAGACTTCGTTTCTTTTTGAAAAAAAATATAACTATTTGAATTATCTAGATCATTGAGTTAATTATTTTTAAAGTTTTATGTGAATGCAATCTCTTGAGTCCTAAGATTAAGTAATTATAATATTTCCAAACTAATATTACAATGTTGTGTAACTTATAAACTATATAAATTTAAAATGTTAAATTAATAATTATAAAGCAATGATTATACATTTGTCTAACTTAGTAATTTAGATCCATAGATACTAATCCATATACGCATATACTAATAAACATATTTTGCTTGTTACAATTATTCTGGAATTATACTTTTTAAATAATTGTTTTTCTAAATTCAAATAATCATTTTCAAATACCCATCTACTTATACAACAATTAGAAAAAATAAAATTATAAAAAGTATATATTTATAATAATTTTTTTATATGTTTTGTTGTAGATTTAAATAATTATTCATAATAAATAATAAAGTAATTATTTACATTTAAGACATGTGTTTCCGATGCTCAATTATTGGTGTTTTCCTTCGTATATTTATTATGTGACTTCCTGCATTATCTATTTGACCAATTCATCCCATTGATTGTAGACTATTTAACATATCTTTTTCCTTAATTTCTTTTCACCATTTCTTTTCTCACCTTGTCTTGGATAGATTTGGTTTCACATCAATATAATTCTGAATTTTCTTTTTGATTCTTATATTCTATTCTCGGACACTCCCAATACTTGCTTTTGCATTTCTCTTTCATATTAAAAAGATTGATTGATTAACATTTTATAATTTTAAAGTAAATTGTGTTCTCTAAGGAGAAAGTATAGAGAGCACTTTGTGTATGTTCTTGGTTCATTGTTTTTTTTTCTTGCCTTGATTGTTTTCCTTTGTTATTTTAAAGATAATCCATTTCATCTATTAATCCATTTCATTAAACTGTTTCAAAATTATTTAACATATTAAATGTTTGAAATACCAATTCACTTCCTTTTAGTTTGTATATATTGGACATATTTTTTTGACAAATTGAAAATAAAAACAATTTCATATGTAAAAGATAGTTAAAATGATCAAATGTGTTTTGTTAAAAATTTAATTTGATTAAATTGAGATTAATGTTGATACATCATTTGAATTAAATTAGAAAAGACAAATGTTTTTGTAAGTAATGTCGGAATCAATATTGATTTACATAAAATCTTAGATTAACTATATAAGTATGAATAAGATATTATATTAGGGATGTGAGCAACTTGAGTATATAAATATATATTTGCGGTATTCCTTACTCATTTATGATCTGTATTAAAGTGCTTATAATTTAGTTGATAAGATACATAAATTTATCTTTCTTTTTCTTTTTGTCTTAGTTTTGTTTCCTTTGATTTTTTTTATTATCTTTCTCAACTATTAAACTTGTTTAATATTCACAAAATTTCCTTAAATTTTTAAGATATTTTTTCCTTTATCACAAATTTGATTATAATTTTTTTTTACATTTCTTGTTCAAATGGTGTATTACGTTTCAAAAAATAAAAATCTAAATTTTATTCGATCAAATAATTTTTATGACACACATTACTTTTACTAATTAATACTTTTATTTATTAAGTATTTTTTCACATAAAAATGTTCGACCCTTAGTTTTTTAAATATCATAAACCCTTGATTTACGTAATATTTATTGTACCTTACTTTCTTTTTATTTGAAAAACCTTTCTCTTGATGAAATTTTTTTCCTTTTTTTATATTTGATATTTGACTTTAAATAAAAAATATGTACCTTTTGGCATTAAGTCATATTTCCTTTGCTGTTATTATTTTATTTTTTTTACAAAGTATTTAATTAATTTTTGGAATATGAAGGGGACAAATATAGGTGAGAGTATACTTTCTATCCAATGGAAACAAAAGCAAGAACAAATTTCATACTTATTCAATAAGAAATCGTAAATGAGATGATTTTTTATTTCGAGATGAGATAGTTAGACCTTCAATCACCTTATCCTCTTGTTATCTTTAAATAAGTTTGTCCCAAAGAAGAAAATGTGTAAATAAAAAGAAAAATATATTAAAGATATGTATATATTTATTTGCATATTTTATTTAAAAAATTGACTATTATCTGTATACAACTTAAAAATTTAGGTATTATTCCTATCTCACTTAAAATATAAGATATTATCCATATTCCATTACAAAAATCATATATAACATATATTTATACATGATTAATTCAAGAATTTTTGTTAAAAATTAACATAGATTCTAACGATACTTATACGTACGAATTTATTTATCATTATTTAAAAATATGAATAAAATTATCCAAATCTATTTCTTAGAATGTAAACTAAAATAAGTTAAATTAACTAGTTTGATGACCTTAATACTTAAAAGAAACTGAAAAGATCAATCCTACTAACCATCAACAATAATCACAAAATATTTTTTTTTTTTTACAATTTAATTGTTGTTTTAACTTCTATCACGAATTATTTTTCAAGATTATGATCCTAAATTATTTCCATTACAATATTTCAACCAAAATTATTGACACTATAAACTTATTTAGTGATTCTCATTGATATTTTAAACTCAATTTCAGCATACAAATGAGAATCCAGAGTTTTGTTTCATTCACGCTTTTGGGAGTTGTATCATCCTACTGACGATGGGTTTCTTTAGGTGGTGTTTATTCACTGTGCAAATACACCACTAGAATTTCATGCTTAATTGGTACCTAACAAGAAAAGAATATAATTAATTTTTCATTTAGAAAATTATGTTTAATATAAGAATTTAAAATCACGTTTAAAATAACTAAAAAAAATTAGAAAGGTCATTTTTGTATCCATTTATTTATTTGCATTAACGCTAACCATGAATATAAGAAAATATTATATAATATATGTTGCACTAATAAAAATATATATCTCGAAAAGTCTTACATCACCTAAAATAAGTTAGGGAGTAAGTATTAGTGACAATATATCTAAGTTCATGATGTTCTTTGCCTCAAGTCAAATACACTTTGAGATGCTATTTGTTTTTTCTTATACTCTTGTAGCATAGGAGTTGTGATGTGTAATTAAATTCTTTCTTTGAAAAGTGTGGGTGTATTGGGGTCAAATGGTTGAGAGTATTTTCTGTGTGTACAAATTAGCACATAATGATTACTCTTTAGTTGTCTTTGGACAATGACTGTGATTTTTTATTTTTCGTATTATGGAGTTTCTACGTTGTATTGTTTGTGCATACTTGTTTTATTTCTCTATTAATATGGTGATTCTTAAGGATAAAGACAATAATGTTTTTAATTGTTGATGCATTTTTTTCAAACAAGTGGTATCAGAGCTATGGTTTGGTAAGAGTTTTTCTTATTATGCTTTGTAGTTGCAACTTAGTATGATATTTCATATAAGAAAAGGTTAATTCCTTATTATTGCAGAATCATGCTTGTTTGCTGAAGTTGTAATGACAAATTTGATGGAAGGAATATTATTAGTGTCGTGTTGGAGTAGTGAATTTGCAGTCAAGTTCTTAGATGTGCGGTTGGGTTGGATCTGTAGTGGAGTTCGTGTGTGGTGAGATGCTCCTCAATCTGCAAAGGAAGTCGCAGTTGGTGCTTTGGCCCAGTGAGTGATGTATGATGGAGATCTGATTTGTGTGAGTCGTAGATTGCAACATGGGTGTGTAGGAAGTGCTCTACAATTTACAAATCTAATTCCTGCGGTGTAGCTTGCATATTTGGGCTTGCATGGTGCGCTTAGAGGTTTGGGGGTTATTGCTGTGGTGGAGCACAATCTGGTCCGATGAGTGGTACGGTGGCTCATGTGCGGTGCAATGAAAGTCAAATGCAGCGACAACATTTTGTGGTTGGCAAGTGTTGTGTTGTGGTACTATGGGGTGCAATGTGTTGATTATACACATGCATTGGTTAATATTGATGCATGATACATGAAAATTTTTGTAATGATTTAATTCCAAGTGAACTTATTCATGTCTTATTTATTTGTCAAGGATTAATGAAGATAAAAACAATAATGTTGTTAATTCATTATGATTTTTTTAATAATATAATATTAGATTAAGTTCATCTTTAATATTTTTGTTAATATAGGTATTTTAAGATTGACACAAAAATAAAGGTTTTCTACGTTAAGAAGCATCGGCCGTATTAATCACTTTTGTTATTATTAGAACACATGAAATGGTAGACAATTGTTTATGTTGACAAAGAACGCATTTCAATTATTAATGATAGGATTTCAAATTAAATTGAAAATGCTTATATTAATCATCTTAACATTAAAGACCATATATTATGTCTAAAATGTTTAAATACACATGATGAATCAAAATCCTTAATGCAGAATAATTCATTAACGTTTGATGAAATTATGTTATTTTGAGAACTACACAAAAATGGAGTTTTTTAATTTTATTTTTTATCATTATGGTATAATTTTATTATAAAATTACAAAATCGGTACAAATTTCTAAAATAATTTGAGCTTGCGATTTGTCAAAAATTCTTTTAAAAACTTATATCACTCTTATAATTTCATAATAAAAATTACATCAGCAAAAAATTCTAAAAATGATGTATTTATCACGTTAGTTAATAACATCACACAAAATATTTATTTAATATCGATGTAAATCGTGAATGTAAATTTTTTGTTACTTAGAACGGTGTAGAAACCAGTGTAAAAGTAGTTACTTTTACGTCAATCAATGTTTTACGTCAACCACATATTGTGAATGTTGTGAAAAGTTAAAAGTAATTTTATAGAATAAAATGCATATTATTTATATTCCTTTATCATCTCAAATAAATAAATTCATTCAAGTTGAATTCTGAAACGGAACCAAAAACGGTGCATGTCAGAAGTTGGAACCATTACGAGAAATGAAAGTGTTCTAAAAATGGCGGTGCTGAATGAGAAGAAAAAAAGAAAGTATTATAAAAAGTTGTAAAGAAAACTGTGTTAACGTTGGGAACATGGAGTTGGTTGAGAAGTGATGAAGAAGATGACAACGGTCACGAAGCCAAATAAGCAAAAAATAATAATAATAATAAATAATAAATGGTGTCTGTTTGTTTCTGTTTGTGTGGTGTCCTCTCTCCAACGGTAACTTCGCAGAACGTGCTTCTCTCTCTAGCCCCACACTCCCAATACTTAACTTCTCCCAAACAAAACCTAATCAATAATACAAATAACGAAAGAGATTAGGGTTTAGAACGCAAGTACTTCCACTGCTTGAGTCAAAACTCTAATCAAAACAAAATACACTCTTTCAACATTCCTGTTACAATTTTTTTTTTCTTAATTTACTTTTATTATTCCGATCCAACTTTCACCAGCTTTTACTCGCCCAGGTCACCCCACTAACACTTCGCCCAATTACATTCCTACCCTTTTCGTTCTTTGCTTTAAAGATACAATGTCTTTAATACAACACACCTTCAAGTCAACATTCAAATTAGATTTTTATTCCTTTTACCTTTTTCCTTTGTTGAATGGATGCAAAACCAAGTAAAAGTATATTTAAACAGGTATAAAAACTCTTAATTTCCAATACTTTCATTTTTGTTTCAATTAATTAAAATACTACCATGTACACTAATTCATGTTTTTGGATTGTTATATTATTACTTCTACAAAATATTTAACCTCCTTATTACTAGTCTCACTTTGATAAAGTTTTTCTCCTTGGTACTAATTAAGATATATTTTAAAGATAAAATTTTGGTTCTCATAGCAATAATATCTTAATGAATTTAACATACAAATAATGTTAACAAGCATATAATTGAATATTTTATAAAATATACCATATTTCAATTTATATTATCTTAACATATCACATAACTAATTGACTCAGTAATAGAAGATAGATATAAGATATCGATACAAAATTTTATAGTAAACTTTTGTTATTATCCACATTCATAAAAAAAATTATCATATTACCTCAAAATATTAATGAAAAATAGACACAAATACAAATAAAAGAAGAAATTAAGGTGTCTCGTTAAATAAAAGTGAGATTAATAATTATGTTTTTTTATTTCTTAATCTTAATGAATTTTTCTTTTTTGATATATATTTGATCTCAAATTTTTAAAAATAAATGAATATAGTCATTTTAATTCAATCACACTAAATTTTTGTTATATATTAAATGCATTGGCCGATATTGAAGAGAAAAGCTGTCAAATAGCATAAATAACTCAAATATTATTATAAAACACATTTTTAAAAATTAAAAATAATAAGATAAATAAGATTTTATAGTAAAATTTTTTTACAATCATAAAAAAATTATCATATTACCTCACATTATAGCATTAAGACTATATCAATCTATATTTTCCTTTTCTTCTTTTTTCTTCCTTAATATTTGAATTTTCATGATGATAGTTTCAACAAGCTTGACCTATTATTACCCCTTTTTTTCAAGAAGGGGCAGCAACATAAAAGAAAAAGATGAAGCAGGAAAAGGAGGAGGGGCAAAACGGGGTTTTAACAGGCGTAAGAAGGTGGTCAAAGAACGTTTTAAAATTGAGTGTGATAGCTGTGTTGTGTGTGTAATGTACCTCGCAAATAACACGCAAAAGAGAGGGTCCCACACCGACTCCAATCTGACCCAGAAACAACATTCTATTATTTTCCCCTTTATATACACCTCACCCTCCCTTATCAAACTCTCTCAACACACACAACACCCAAACCCAAATCAAAAACAAAACACATTCAAGACCAATTCCAACGTTTGAATTTTGACTCAACACAAGCTTTTTTCCAACATGTCTTGCTCCGTCGCGGTTTCCAATTCGCCGGTCTTCTCCCCCTCCTCTTCTCTCTTCTGCTCTAAGCCTTCCATCATCTCTTCTTCGCCCGAATCCCTTTCGCTCTCCCTCTCCCACCTCAAACCTTCCAACACTAACACGGCGTCGTCTTGTTCTTCTCCTTCTGCTGCGGCTGCTTCTTCCTCTCCTTCTTCTCCTTTTCGCCTTCGCCTTCCCAAGCCTCCCTCTGTCTTCTCCGCCTCCTCTGCTTCCTCCACGTCCCCCAACGGCACCGTTTTGAAGAGGAAGCGACCGGCCAGACTCGACATACCCGTTTCCTCTCTCACCTTCGGGGTTCCGCCCACGCCCTCCGCAGCGGCGCGTGACGTCGTCGAGGCGGAGGAGGATGGCTTTGGGGTGTACTGCAAGAGAGGGAGGAGGGAGTACATGGAGGACCGTTACACCGCTGGGAATAATTTACGCGGTGAAAACAAACTGGTAAGAAACTTTTCTTTTTGAAAAAAAAAAACTTTGGGGCTGGGGTATGTGTGTAGGGGTTGAGATCGTCTGCTTATGATTATGGGGTGTTTTTACGAACTGGGGTTGTGGAAAGTTTGAAACTTTTTGCCTGAAATTAGTATGGGTCTGATTGAGTTGACTTGTTACAGAATTTGAAGGATCGAGATATTTTCTGTATGTTTTTGTTGTATGATCCTTCTATTGGTAGTTGGTAAAAGTAATAAAGAGATAAAGCCTATAATTTGATGTTTTTGAAGTTAAGAAGTTCTTTGAGTGGTTAACGTGTTGGATTAAAATAGTTGAAGCAGAGAGATTGGGGTGATTATAGTGTGTGATGTGTATTGAGGATTGATTAAATATGCTCCTGATGATGATCATACTTGACGAGTTAGATTGATGTGAGTGTAATTAAATCTAACGAGAAAATTTGTTTTGTGATCCTGGCAGGCTTTTTTTGGCATATTTGATGGGCACGGAGGTGCCAAGGCTGCTGAGTATGCTGCAAATAACTTAGAGAAGAATATCTTAGATGAAGTGATTATGAGAGATGAAGATGATGCTGAGGAGGCAGTGAAGCGTGGGTACCTCAACACAGACTCAGATTTCCTGAAGGAGGATCTCCATGGTGGCTCTTGCTGTGTGACAGCATTGATTAGGAACGGCAACCTTGTTGTGTCCAACGCTGGTGATTGCCGTGCTGTCATTAGCAGAGGGGGTGTTGCTGAAGCCCTAACATCTGATCACAGGCCTTCAAGGGAAGATGAAAGGGACAGAATTGAGAACCTGGTAAGCTTCTATCTGTGATAGTATTTTCTCTGTTGTTATTGGAACCACCTCAAAATCTTTGAATTTGGATTTGTTGGTTCTTAAGTATTGGAATTTTTCTTGTAGGGTGGCTACGTGGATTTATGCCGCGGTGTTTGGAGGATCCAAGGATCTCTTGCTGTGTCTAGGGGAATTGGAGATAGACACCTGAAACAATGGGTGACAGCAGAACCCGAGACCAAAGTTCTCAGAATTGAACCTGAACATGACTTGTTAATCTTAGCTTCAGATGGATTATGGGATAAGGTATAGAACTTGAGACCTCACAGTTTCTTCATGAAAAGTAGTGTTCAATTTTGTTTATCATATGTTGAGTGATTAACTAACTGAACAAGTTTCTCTTTCTCATCCTTTCAGGTTAGTAATCAGGAGGCAGTAGACATTGCTCGTTCTTTTCTCATGGGCAGCAACAAATCACAACCATTGCTGGCTTGTAAAAAGCTTGTAGATTTGTCTGTTTCACGAGGCTCCATGGATGATACAAGCGTTATGCTAATCAAGTTAGAACACTATGTTTAAAGTTTCGTTAGCACAGCAGAAGAAGGAAGTAGTGCATCAGGTTTTTTTAGATTGCAGTTGAGACCCCCATTGAGGTCCAGATTGCATAACAGTTTATGATTTTTAACCTTGGAGGAGGTGCCTGATGATAGAGTAACCAATTCTTTTCTGTATATATAAATCTGACGACATCATTGAAATTTT
>Ga0099823_1005597_pt1 | contig 12563 bp, 10 predicted proteins | sample CowpearedBW_FD_76831 | JGI IMG/M metagenome (GOLD analysis project Ga0099823, IMG submission 76831) | Root nodule microbial communities of legume samples collected from California, USA - Cow pea red BW | ecosystem: Host-associated > Plants > Roots > Nodule | place: USA: California | collected... | reverse complement strand
GAAAAAAAAAAAAAAAGACATTCGAACCGTGTATGTGTGTGTTTTTACAGAAGGAAACCCCTTTTTTTTCTTTTCTATTTTGTTGAACATTATCAGTCTATCATTGACAGATAGAAAGTGACTAGCTATCTACAAAACTTATATTATGGAATTATATGACTATTGATTACGCTTTCAGTTTCTTTAATGTAAATTGGATTCTATTTTTTCTTTTCATTTTTCCGATTCATTTATTTTTAAAATAAATAAATCTATTATTTCCATCACTGATGTTTTTTTAAATACATATTAACAATTTCCTTGCATCTTCATCAATTTCCTTTTCAGAGTTATTTAGATGCATCCTCAGAACAACTCCCCTTCATTCTTCCATCTTGATCAACATCATTATCTTAATAACAAATGGAATGAAATTGAAAAAATAAAAACTAGTTAGGATATAAAAATAATTTATGAAAATATTTAAAAAAAATTAAATTGGAGAAGTTACTATATTCACGAAACTCATGCTTCCAATTTCAAGTACAAATTATTGCTTCAACATATTTTGACAACAGACGAACTTTATACTCATTCAAAATGCTTGAAGCAATGCTAAAAGCAAATTCAAATGCAACTGCAGTATTAGGATACTTAGCAAGTCTCTAGTCATGATTGACAAATGTGAAAAATATTGACTATTACTCTTTCATCATTAAAGAACATACATACGTTTAGTAATATCAACATCAATATTGGCTTATCTAAGTATATATGAAGTTGGTTCCTTCTCACATTAACAGAAGCCTATTTGAATCTTATAAGTTTGTCAGATATTCAAAATGCTTTTTCATATGAAAATAGGATTTGAAGTTTGCTTTTAGAAGTAAGACAATTTGTTATGTGGTATATGTAGATAGTCTTATTGAGATTTTTCTTTTGATTTGTTGAGATTGAAGAAAATTAATTTGGTTTATAAATATGTAAGTTCGTATCTTAAATATGAATTTGGTTACTAGGTTTCTTAAATGTGGATTTGGTTTCTTAAATTAGGAGAAGAGGATATTGATAATGTTCTTATAGAGCCAAGTTGTAATCCACAAATCTGCTGAGGTACTCAGATATCTGGTCTCTAGCTGTCTTCTCTTACTTCGGTCAGATATAGGGGGCGGCGCAGGGGACCTGCAAAAGACACTCTGATGCCTAAGTCAACACTGATGATATCAGGATTTCAGAGAATATTTTAATGCGTGATCAATGCATAGAACATTGTGCTATTTATACCTTTTTACCTGTGGGTCCTACCTGAAATGGGCTTTCTGGACCAATATTTCCTTTCTGGCCATTTTTGGATCCAATGGTAAGGAGAGAAATTACCAGGAGGTCCTTCGAGGGTTGGCGGTATTCGGTGTTCAACCATGAGGATCTTCATGGGTGGGTACTTCTTGTCTATCTTGACCGTCTAAGTGGTAGTTGGACTCAGGTTGCTCGTCTTTTGAACTTTGGTGTAGAACAAATAGTTTGGGGAGGGGTACTTAGTGCAGAGTATGCGGCTCAAGGAATTGTTGGTAGTCGCATACTTCAGAGGAAGACATCTAGTGCAGGGTATGCGGCCCACAGGGTTGTTGGTGGCCGCATACTACAGGAGAGGACATCTAGTATAGAGTATGCGGCCCAGAGGGTTGCTGATGGCCGCATAGTACAGGGGAGGATAGCTAGTGCAGGGTATGCGACCCACAGGGTTGTTGGTGGCCGCATACTGCAGGGGAGGATACCTAGTACAGGGTATACGACCTAGAGGGTTGCTGGTGGCCGCATACTGCAGGGGAGGACATATAGTGCAGGGTATGCGACCCAGAGGGTTGCTGATGGTTGCATACTACAGGGAAGGATATCTAGTGCAGAGTATGCGGTCCACAGGATTGTTGGTGGCCGAACACTGTAGGGGAGGACACCTAGTACAGGGTATGCGACCTTGATGGTTGTTGATGGCCGCATACTACAGGGGATGATACCTAGTACAGGGTATGCGACCCAGGGTGTTGCTGGTGACCGCATACTGTAGGGGAAGACATCTAGTGTAGGGTATGCGGCCCAAAGGGTTGCTGGTGGCCGCATACTTGAGTGTGGTTGGGACAGATAATATATGACATGCTATGCAAGGAAAATTGGTTGATAATTTGAAATTAGATGAATGGATAAGAAGTAAACTTCGGTCTCGATTTAGTAAGCTGTGTTATTTAAAAAAAAAACGAGTGAACTGCATTAATTATGTTGCAATAATTAAATGATAAAAACATGGTGATAAATACTACAAATTGTACATTTTCTTATGAATATGATTGATGGCGGAGTTTGGTATGTTGAATCAAAAGTTGTTTTTCCACCTTTCAAATTCAATATTACAACCACCTTAATATAGTGAGAAAACACAATATGTTCAACATCTATCATGGATTCATAAAAAAAAAATTATTATTGTTGTGAATATGAAGTGCCCATGAATGTCAAAAACTAACAATAATCTATAAACTTTACTAGGGACGCGCAATATAAATATTACATGGATTTGCAATCTTAGATGTTTTATTTTAAACCGATAAGTTTATTCATGACTTAATGTTTTTAATTTTAACCTTTTTTCATTTTTTTAGGATGGAGTTGAAGATCATTTGGATAAGAGAACTAAAAAAATATTTAAATAAATTTAATCCTTTTGTTAAATATGAGATATGATTTCTTTTAAATTCTCAAAGTGTATTAAATGGCATTTTTATTTAAGTTGTATAATTATTAGTATTTTAAATTTTGCGCATACATTTGATATTTGTACATTTTTATTTCTAAATATTATAAGTTTTACTTATGTTATCCATTACAAACTTATAAAAGTATTATTTTAACCGTTTAATATTTTAATTATTTTATAATATTGAATAAATAGTATTTTAATAATTTATATATAACTTATTATATTTTTATATTGCTCAAAACAAATTAGTTGAATAAGAAACGTGTAAAGATATATTATTTTTATAAAAATATTGATTACAATTACCAAAAGAATATGAAACATATAAAATGTATTGTCTAAAGAATCGATGACATGTAAAATGTTATTCCTACAAAATAAACAATGTAAAAAATGTGTTATCTAAAAATGCAGGTAACGTATAAAATATATTGCCTAAACTATGAAAAAAACGTTGTCTAATCATTGATCGAAACATGTGGTCTATTATATTGATAAAGACAACAATTAGCAAAAATTCGTGGGTATAGAAAAAGAAATTGTTATGACTACAAATTCGACGGTTGAAAATTCGTTGTGAAACAGTTGCCTATATTTAAGGACATATTTTTCTTTTTACTTTGGGTAATATTTTTCGAACATTGTTTAAATTAAAAAAAAATGGTGCACTTGCTTTGCATATTGATAGAAGTATTCCATATGTTTTTTTTTTTATATTTTAATTAGTTTTTGTTGAACAAAAAATATTCTCATTTCGTTTTACATTTTTCTATGATTACATATTTTCATATATTTTTTTATCCATTTTGCACATTTAGTTACATTTAGCTCTATATGTGATGCAATGTTGTTCGATTCCACAGTTATTTTGTCTCGTTTTATGTCAATTTATGAGTAAATTGAATAAAAATGGGGAAAACGTATTCATTATTGAACATGATAAGATTAAAAAGTTAAATCACTAATTTTAATAAATTTGATAATGCGTGGTGGGAAAGCATAGAAGAAAGCTGCATGATTTAATTTTACTTCAACCCTCTAATATTTTAAATCTTAAATAAAAGGAACACAATTTTTTTTGTTGTGATTGACATAAGTTGTTTAAAGATGTTATATACAGGTTAAGCATTGAAATTTAGTTAGAAGAATGAAGGAGCCCTAATATGAGAGACAGTACACTAAAATATATAGATATGTGAATGCATGCATGGGGAGTTGGTGGGTGATACATGATAGCCAAGTTGGGGAGTTGTGAATAATGTATGAAGCCATAAGTGTATATCCATGAGATGATGGGTTGGAATATTTGGGTCCTTTTGTAAAGTATGATTAGGAATTTAAATTGACAGTATATACTTAAATAGCACTACTAATGATAACGATTAGAAATGATAAGTAAGCATAATTAGTTTGCAAGACATTAGATTTTGACTCACATGAGCGTCCTATCATGGCGGCCAGAGGCTTCCTTTTCTTTATCTCCACCTTTACACCTCTGATCATGCATGGACCCTCATCAAGGGAAGAGAGAGAGAGGTGTAAAATGGAAGCAAAGGCATGCACACAATTCCAGAGAGAGAGAAGGTGGTGGGTGCATGTGGGGTCTTGTGAGTGAGTCCATGACACTCTTTTGGTGCATGTAAGGAAAAAGGTTCATGAGCTCAAAACCAAGGATTAAAAAACAAAGCCTTTTGGGTCCCCGCATGGGACTGGAAGGAATTGAAAGGGACCTCCACCTTTGTTTGTTTTTTTATCAGCAAAATCACGCAATGGCCCTGTCCCAATGGCGGGGTCTCACTGTCCCAAATCTCTTCCTCTTCCAGAAGCAAAAGCTATAGCCATAGGGGGGGGACTCCATCATCATAACACATTGCAAAGGGAGACAAAAAAACACAACAGAGTCTGTGTATACACACCCATATTCACTCCATTAATCATATTAACAAATATTAACCGCTATCTGAACTTGGACCTAATATCATCTTTTTATCAAACAGTTGGAGTGCAGCACCACTGGTGCAAAAGCCAAATGAGTGAGATTATTGATTTGGATGGATCATTGGATGCCCTGAAGATTGAAGGAAATGTCAACCTTGTAAATATCCAAAAGTCAATTGCTTTTGTGAGGCATTATCTCTCTTGCTCTTGGATCCTTATGAGTAAAGGGAAAGAGGTGGGAAACACTATCAATTGTGAAGAAAAGGGAAAGAGGTTGGTGCTTGGTGGATCTCAACCACAAAGTTGGGTTTCAGCGTTCAGATACGTGCTACCTAGCTTGCAGGCCTAAAACTTATTCAACACTTAATCGTAATTAAAGCATTTAGATTCTACTCTGGGATACACTAGTGTTCTTTAAGCCACTTCTCATCATTAACTTCTTCTTAATAATCACTAAATATGTATATACACTCATTAAATGTCATAAGTAAATTAATATTTGTCGTGCATGCCTACTTCGCAACATACCATGGATAATATAAGTGACTTCACCCTGACGATAATTTTAACTCAGGATAATTATAGCATTGGATAATGTCCACATGAAAGTAGACATGTGCGTACATTATGTATACTAGGAAACCATTTTTAATCGAATTATTAGGTATACACTGTAGTTATCAATTCTATACCATTTTTTTCTCTCTGTCAAAAAGTTTCATCAATGTTATGTTAATTGTTCACAAGAAGTTGGTGCATTCTTTTTAAAATTATGAGTAAATAATTCTGGGATTTTATAAATAATGATTTTCATGCAAATCTATTATCGATTAATTATTTACTTCCATTTTGAATGCGCAACAAAATTAATGTTCAGTTATTGTTTTCCTACTTCAATCTGTCGTTTTCCTACTTGAATCTGTCACAAAGATAAAAAAAAGTCAATAACATGATTTCTTATACAATTGATGACCATAATAATAGGTTTTAAATTACGGATTAAATATATTTTTAGTCTTTCAAGTTTTAGTAAAATTTGAAATTAGTCATTTTTTAAAATTTTTAATCAATTTAGTCTTTCATTTTTAAAAATGTATTAGTTATTTTAATCCAATTTGGTTTAGTTTATCTGTCGTTCCAAACACATTTCATGTTATTATTTGAATTGTTTACACCGTTTGACACGTTTTCGCTTCGATGTTAACTTAAATATTATCATAAATGCGTTTAAAATTTCAAATAAACTTAACAAAATTTGGTAAAAATGACTAAATTCACGTATTTCTAAAAATGTCCTAAATTGATATAAAATTTTAAGATAGACTAATTTCAAGATTCACTAAAACTTGAGAGACAAAAAACAAACCCTTAAATTATTTAAAAAGTCCGAGGACTATCGATGAACCCACTTAGAATGAAAGTTGACTTATAAATGGGCAATTAATGGGTGCATGCATGCAATTGATAAGCCATCACATAGTCTTAAATCATGTGAATAACATTTCTTAGTGGTCTTCGCTGACTCTATTCTCATACAAATTTATTCAACACGGTTCAATTAATCCTTCTGCTTAAGTAAATTCATAGAACTCATACGCAAAATATTCAAATTAAATACGGAAAAGGTAAACACATCCTCAGATTTTCTTTGGATCCAATCATGTTAATTATTCTTATCTTTGGACCAAACTATGTGAATTCCGTTTACATGACGTATAACGAATATGTTTTCGACACATATTTTATTATTGATCAGAATTTAGAAGAAATTGAATATTTTACAAGTTTCAGTCACAGAATTTTATATGCTATGAAAGCTGAGTGATTAATAAATTTCGTGTTAGTATTACAACTATATTTTTTTTTATAAGTTCCAACTTATAATAAATTATGTGTTGAGAATAACATGTTTCTTACTAAAACGTTTTTCATAATTCGTGATTTGGCATTTATCAAACATCTCTCAAGTGTTTTACTCTTATCGTTATTGTTGGTAGTGACGAGTGGATGTCTATTCAAATTGATCTTGATTATTATGTTATGGCCCCAAAATCTGAGATATGGTATCATGTTTAAAAATAAATTAATAAAACAAAATAATAACCCTTTAAGTTAAAAATTCACTTTTACTCCTAATCATACTTGGTTGTCAATTTTGCCTCAACTTCAACTTTCATTCATCATTTACAGTTTCGTGAATAGGTTAATTATTAAGTAAAATTATTATTAAGAGAAAGCTTTTGTAGTCTACAACAACTTATACAAATTTTCTCATAGATTTTATCAAAGTAAGACAAATACACCACAGTAATTAGTCACATTCATAATAGTCTAGGCTTATGTTTCTTTATATATAAAATTTATAACATCGCATAATATTTCATAAACTATCCGTATTTAATAATCTGGTGGACCATGTTCATAAAAAAACATATTAAACAATAAGATAAAATGAGTTATATATATATATATATAAACTCATGATAGAGATACGTACTTTTGACATCTTAATTAATCTGACATCTCAAGTAATCTTATAAAGCCAAGTTTAATAGATACAATTTATTGAGATGAAGTTATTATACCATGATTATTAATTATAGATTATTTTTAAGCTTAATTCCGTTTTTAATCTTTAATTTTCAGATAAATCATTTTTGGGTTTCTACATTAAAAAACATAGTTTATTCATCGGGTTAAATTAAGAAATGAGTAGTTAGAGAGGACCAACAACACATTAAGTATTATGAACATATTGTCCATTTTCTTTCAACATTTTTGACTTCAATTATTTGAAAAAAGTTACATCTTCTGTTAAGTTTTGAAAAGTGTCGATTAATTTTTCCAAACACACGTTTAGTTTATGCATGTAGTTTCTTGAATAATTTATTTTTTTATTGGAATCGGTAAGACCTGTGTCATGATTTCCTAAACTTTTCTTTGGTAGCAAATAATATTGTAGCATTAAAGTTTGGTCGTGGATAGTTTATAACGTAAAAATAGTTATAGCTCAATACAAAACACCGTCTAATATATTATTAAGAAATTTTCTAAGACCAAAAAATTATTTGATAATTTATTTTACTGATATATAAATTATTTTGACCACTATAAAATTATTTGGTTAATAAATATTTTAAATTATTTTATTCAGAAGCTTTTAGCTTATAATCTATTCGCTACTCTATCTTTTTAGTTCATTTAATTATTTTTCATGATATATTTTACATTTGAATATATATATTTTTATCACACTTAATTTAATATTATTTATTTCAATTTTATCTATCACTTTTAATATTTGTTATTATTTTATTTTTTATATAATTAAAATTAAAAAAAACAACATTTGAAGTATTTTTAAATGAGATAGACGAGGTGTTCCGTTCAAAGTACGGAAATAAATTATTGAAAATTATAATTTCCATTATTATTATTAAGTTTATTGATAAAAGTATTGTATTCACATTGTGTAAGTAAAAAATAAAAAGAAAAAGAAAAAAAGTAGGAGACTTTGTGCGACAATATGTAGAATTTATGAAGTACAAATAATAGAGAAAAGAAGTAAAAGGAAAATCAAAGTGAAGCCAATTTTATGGGATCCTGCTAACATTTTCACCCTGCAACCAAATGTGATGCCAAATATTTGTCCGTCTTTTTTGTCTACTCTCTCTACCTTTCTTCACCCTCTTTACGTACGTACACTGTACTAGTACTACCCTCTCTCTCTCCTCATCCATGTCATCTGCAACATCACATGTACATGCATGCATACCATATAACATCATCATCATCACCCTTCGTTTTGAAACATGCCTTCATGAAGAGAGAGAAGGTTCGCTATTGGTGTGCCTGCGTGCCTGCAATATAGTATCTTTTTTCTGCACAAGGAGAGAGAAAGACAAAGGGTTTACAAATAACAGGGAAACTGAGTCGTCAAAAAATCGTATCTCTTATGCGCTTGTGCTGTCCTCTCATTTATATCTCTCTTTTTTTTCATTTATTTGCTTTTCGTCTTAGCATCACACAGTGACCAGGGGTAAAGAGCAAACCAGTTTGGTACTGCAGGAGCAACCAAAAAAGGAAAACAAATAAAAAATATGGCTCAGTAACAAATTAAAGTCCCTTTAATTGCCCATTGGTTGTTTCCTTCCTTCTCTTTGCTTTTTTCAGCCACATTCTTACACCCACTATTGCACTACGTATCACATTTATTTTATGCTATGCTACAATATAATAATACACCACAACAATAATATTACTATTATATTATTACAGAGACAACACATAAAAACACACAACACATTCTTTCTTCCTCAGTTCTTGTTCCATCTCTTTCTCTTTCTTGCTCTCATATTCTCGAGATTGGGGTGTTTGTGGGATAGAGACTACTGTAGCGCCTCTTGAGGTTCTATCCAGAGTTGGAATTTGAGGAACTGAGCAGCATCTAATGAAGGAGAGTGGAGGCTCTCTTGGAGAAGAGAGCCTGCCCGAGACTAACACCAACAAGAGCAGTGAAGAAGAAGAGCCAAACTAGTTTCTTTCTTTCTCACTCACTCACTCACTCACTCACTCCATTCCCATTTCTTTTTTTCCTTCAGTCTCAAAGACTACTTTAGTGTTAGCGTGTGTATATCAGAGAAAGCAGTGTGCTTTTGGGTGTGATAGTGCGAGATGGCACTTTCTTTGCACAAGGACTCGGCCAACAACCAGATGGATTCAAGCAAGTATGTTAGGTACACACCTGAGCAGGTTGAGGCTTTGGAGAGGGTCTATGCGGAATGTCCCAAGCCAAGTTCTTTGCGGAGGCAGCAACTCATCAGAGAGTGCCCTATCCTTTCCAATATTGAACCCAAACAAATCAAAGTTTGGTTTCAGAATAGAAGGTGACCCTTTTCAAATAACCCAAATGTCAAAGTCTTCTGTTTCTTATTATCTCTTGCAAAAAGCCATCACCTTCACCACTTTTTTCTTTCTTGTCCCAGTGAAGAAAAGTAGTTTCTTTGTTTTTATTTGTTCTTACAAGACATTGGTGAATTTGGTGTGTAGGTGTCGTGAGAAGCAGAGGAAGGAAGCCTCTCGACTGCAGACAGTGAACAGAAAGCTGTCTGCGATGAACAAACTGTTAATGGAAGAGAATGACCGTTTGCAGAAGCAGGTTTCTCATCTGGTTTACGAGAATGGATATATGAAGCAACAGATACAGACTGTGAGGACCCATCCCTCTCCTCTTCATTTTTCTCCCGTGCTTTACTTATTTCTTAATGTTAATGGATGAACCATGCTTTGGTTTGAACAGGCCTCTGCTGGCACCACCACAGACAATAGCTGTGAGTCTGTGGTAATGAGTGGTCAGAATCAACAGCAAAACCCAACACCTCAGCATCCCAATAGGGATGCCAACAACCCAGCTGGGTATGTAACAAACTATGAACCACTTCTTAGTATTTGGGTACTTGTTCATTTCAATGTTTTCATGGTACTAACATGGGTACTCCTTATTGTTTCAGTCTTCTCGCCATAGCTGAGGAGACCCTGGCAGAGTTCCTTTCCAAGGCTACTGGGACTGCTGTCGACTGGGTCCAGATGATTGGGATGAAGGTATATTCCTTTTAACAAACATTAGTACTTGTTTCCTAATGTCTGCTTCAAAGCAACAATTATTACTATGTAGTTGAAAAACATGTAAAATTTGCTAATTTATGTCAATGTTTTTTCTGTGTAATTATTCGTTGGTGATTTGTATTGCGTAGCCTGGTCCGGATTCGATTGGAATCGTCGCTGTTTCCCGCAACTGTAGTGGTGTGGCAGCACGAGCCTGCGGCCTTGTGAGTCTTGAACCCACTAAGGTGTGTTGTTGTATCGCTCATGTTCATTTGCTTCCTCATTGTGGAACAAATGGTCTGTATTTTTCTGAACAGTAGTTGTGACTGTTGTTTGTCAGGTTGCTGAGATTCTTAAAGATCGACAGTCATGGTATCGTGACTGCCGATGCGTGGAAGTATTAAGTATAGTTCCCACAGGGAATGGGGGCACCATAGAGCTCATGTACATGCAGGTCTGGTGGACGTTTTCTGCACTTGGAATGATTTAATGATTATTTTATTGTTTTTTTTTTCTTGAAATTTGATTTTTTTTTGCCAGACATATGCGCCCACAACATTGGCAGCAGCGCGGGACTTTTGGACACTGAGATACACGACAAGCTTGGAAGATGGAAGTCTTGTGGTATGGAAAAGGATACAGTGTGCTGTGGTTTTTCTTAACAAACATTTGTCCCTGCCAAAATGGCTGTTTATTGTTCTTGTGCTGAAAATAGTCATTTCTTGAGCTGGTCCCTGTATCCTCTCTCTTGAAGAGAAGGGGAGAAAACGTATTTGCACTGAGTCTACTAAACACGATCTATCTTCCATTGGACAATACTTGTATTTTTTGTTGAAGTTCGGACTTTTTTGTTGGTTCTGTTCTGAAATATTTGAAGCATTTTGAAGGCGTTGTCGCAGAATGTAAAATGATTGTTTCTTCTTCCTCATGGGATTTTAGAACAAATTTGGCTTATTGAAATTATAATGCTGGATTGCAGATATGCGAGAGATCATTGACATCCTCAACTGGTGGTCCCACAGGGCCTCCTTCAACAACCTTTATTAGAGCTGAAATGCTTCCCAGTGGTTATCTCATTAGACCGTGTGAGGGTGGTGGGTCCATTATTCACATAGTTGATCATATTGATTTAGATGTAAGTAAACCATCTATGAGTCAAATCACTTTATAATCTCTGATCCTCTACGCAGTATTTTACTATTATTGTTTGTTACAGGTATGGAGTGTCCCTGAAGTTCTGAGGCCCCTGTATGAATCATCAAAAATCTTGGCTCAGAAATTGACCATTGCTGTAAGATTAATGTCTTGTTCGATGAATTAGGCTTTATAACTTACAAAAAATCACTATTAGACTTAAAAAAAATTATACTTTGCAGGCCTTGCAACATATTCGACAGATAGCACAGGAATCGAGTGGAGAAATTCAATATGGTGGGGGACGCCAGCCTGCTGTATTGAGAACATTTAGTCAGAGACTTTGCAGGTAAGGCTTGAATCTCCTCGTTATGTAGAACTAGTGTACTATGCATTTTGAATAATTTGCTGGGTGGTAGCAGTTTATTGAATAGTGTTTTTCATATTCTTGCTTAATTTCAATCATGTTTCTGTTTCTACTCAATAAGATTTGATTTAACATAATTGTTCAGGGGATTTAATGATGCGGTGAATGGGTTTGTTGATGATGGATGGTCGCTGATGGGTACTGACGGGGTGGAAGATGTGACTATAGCTATAAACTCTTCTCCTAACAAATTTTTGGGGTCCAATTATAATGCTTCCATGTTCCCAGCATTTGGAGGTGGGGTCTTGTGTGCCAAGGCATCAATGCTTCTGCAGGTACTTTAGAAGCAAACAGTTATATGCACAACTCCTTTTTCTCCTAATTTTCCAAGCATTTTCTAAATGTTGATTATAATCTCCTCATGAACAATGGTTCATACAGAATGTTCCACCTGCTTTGCTTGTTCGTTTTTTGAGAGAGCATCGATCTGAATGGGCTGATTACGGGGTTGATGCATACTCTGCTGCATGCCTTAAAGCGAGTCCCTATGCAGTTCCCTGTGCAAGACCTGGTGGCTTCCCCAGCAGCCAGGTCATTTTACCTCTTGCTCATACTATTGAGCATGAAGAGGTATTTATCTTCTCAACTAAGAGATAACTCTCATTCTTTTTTACTCTATATTTTATATTCTATACTAAATTGTGGAATGCCGCAATGGTGCAGTTCCTGGAGGTGGTTCGTATAGAGGGTCATGCATTTTCTCCTGAGGATGTCACGTTGGCACGTGAT
>Ga0099823_1005594_pt1 | contig 12566 bp, 5 predicted proteins | sample CowpearedBW_FD_76831 | JGI IMG/M metagenome (GOLD analysis project Ga0099823, IMG submission 76831) | Root nodule microbial communities of legume samples collected from California, USA - Cow pea red BW | ecosystem: Host-associated > Plants > Roots > Nodule | place: USA: California | collected... | reverse complement strand
TATATATATATATATATATATATATTTTGAAGGTAATTGTGATTCAATTTGTTTTGGATATCAGTTCTGAAAATTCAAACACCAAATCTGATTGAGGCACCTGGTTCTCAGAAGAAAAAAAATCCAAAACGATCCAAAAAAGTTTTGATTTTTTTTTTATTATCAGTTATTTAGATCAATTTTAGTTTTTTATTGTTTCCGTTATGAACACTCCTAGGAATAAAAATATTGACTATAACACAACAAACTTGTTTAATATTAGGAGTTGTAAACTGAACTATTGAATAAGTAGTTTTGGTCCGGACAAACTGATCTGTTATGATTACAGGTGTTTGAATTTTTTTATTTTAATATATATTTTAAAAGCATACTTAATTATATAAATACTTTTAAACGTCTAATTAATTTCTTAAATAAATTAAAAAAATTATATTTACATATTAAATTATTTTAGTATAATTAATAATTAAAATTTATTTTATAAATATTAATGATTTAAATTACAATATTATATATATATATATATAAAATAATATTAAAAGAAATATTAATCTTTCAAATTATTTTGATTTTAAGTTTTAATTAAAGTGGGCTTTAAATTTTTTGAGGTAGTAAATTAAACTTAAATAGGATTGAATATTTTGAACATGAAATTAAATCTTTAAAGTATGGTTTAATATTTTTAACTAGTAATTAAAAGTATAAAGTACGGTTTAATATTCTAATGTAAAGAATAAAATGACCAGAAAATAGGTTCTATTATTTTGAAATAGGGATTTAAAATGTAAAAAGGTACAATATTTAGAACTTCAGGTTAAGATTTTAAAGTAGCATAAAAACATTCAAAATATTGATGAAAATGTTAAATTAGGGTTTAATATTTTATAAATGAGATTTAATTTTTTTATTAGGATTTAATAGCTTAGACTAGTTATTAGAATCGTAAAGCAGTGTTTAATAATTTAAAATGTGAATTAAAAAATTAAGATAGGGTTTAATAGTTCCAATTAAGCCATAAAATTACCAGAAAGTAGGTTTGAAATTTTTTATATACGGATTAAAAATTAAAATAGAGTTTACTATTTAAACTTGTGATTAAGGTCTGGAAATCGGATTTAATATTTCAAATTAGTAATTAAAATTTTAAGAAATAGTGATTAAAATTTTGAAGTAGGCTATAATATTTGAAACTAGTAATTAAACTTTAAACTATGGTTTACATTTTAAATTGGGTATTTAAAATTTAAAGTAGTGTTTGTTATTTTTAATTTGTGATTAAAATTTTATATGTGAACCTGGTCTTAGTCCATTCTTTTTTTTTTCTTTCACCTTTCCTTTTTCTTTTCTTCTTCTTAAGGCAAGATTTGTTGTATATACATACTTCTCTTTCCTTTTCTTTTATTTTTTCCTTTCTAGCTCTTTCAGCTCTCTTCAATTTTGACTTCAATCCTCATTTTTGTCATTATTAGATCCTATTTTGTATACCATAGCAAGCTAAGGATCACGAGTACTTGATTGATTTTTGAAATAAAGTAAGTTTACTTTTATTTTGAAATATTTGTATGTTCACAATTTTTTTAGTTTTAGTAGTCAAATTTTTTTATGTTTTCAACTAATTTTCTAAATTTCTTTTAATTGGTGTTTTTGGTTGTTTTTGAAGTTAGAAGCTTGTTACTGTTTGATTTTTGGAGTTCTAGTTACTTGTGTTTCTAGCAAAATCTAAACAAGGGTTAGTTAATTTATGGTATAAATACTAATTTGGTACCTCAACTTTTTCGGAAAATTTAATTTGGTACCCGAATGTTAGGAATGTTCAATTTGGTACCCAAACTTTTTAAACGGATTTATTTTAGTACCTTCCGTTAAACACTACATAACGTCGTTTGGCTTCTGTTGAGGTAGCACTATGCTGGGGATACGTGGCAGAAACAATGGTTCAGATAAAATGAGTTGAAATCCCCTTTATTTGTAAACTTTAAGTGCCCTATTTTGTGGAACCTCAATAGGTGGTTTTCTCTTCTCCTGATTTTTCTAGACATTGAAGAAATGTCAAGGGCTTAATCATCTTCCTCTTGCTCTCACAATTCATGGTTGATACAAAATCAAAGCTTCGAAAGTGCAGCTTCGAAAATCAAAAAAATCAGGACACATTCATCAACTCATATATAAAAAGCAGGAAAGAAAACATACATTTCACTCGAAAATCAAAGCTCTTCTTCCACTGTCAAAGCTCTATCTTCCACCGCTGAAGCTTCTTCTTCCTAGTTTCGCCCTCTCCAACAAACGAAAGGAAATCTTCGTCCTTCTTCTCCAATCACCGAACGCAAATCAACCACCGAACCCTAATTCCCAAATTTAGCTTTTGCCCTAATTTTCCATTCTGCAAATTTTTCGATTTCACATCCCTAATTTTGCCCCAAAACGACAACAACATTATTCTATAATTTTTTACTTCACAAATTATTTACTTCGATTTCTTTTTTACCAGAAAAACCACATGCCCAACCATTTTTTCTGCCATGTATGCCATGCACAGTGCCACCTCAACAGAAGACAAACGGCGTTATGTAGTGTTTAACGGAAGGTACCAAAATAAACCCGTTTAAAAAGTTTAGGTACCAAATTGAACATTCTTAAAGTTCGGATACCAAATTGAACTTTACGAAAATTGGGGTACCAAATCTGTATTTATTCCTTAATTTATTTACTTCTCAGTGATTTTGAATCATGAGTTTAAGTTGAAAATATGATAATTTTGTAGATATAGAGTTGGTTGAAATGAAAAACATGTTTTGTAAATATTGAGTTTAATTACAAAAAATTTGGATTATAAATAATTTAATTACAATTTCGAAATTTCAATTTTTTTTGAAAAATATTTATTCAAACAATCCATTTTCTTATTAAATATTTTAATTTATTCATATTTTTTTACATTATCTTTATATCTTAAGTTTCTTTCTTTTTACATTACTTTTACTGTTAAGAACTGGAATTGCTTTTTAATTTGAGTTTTACATAAATGTGGGACTTTATTTTTTAACTAAAATTATAATAACCAAGTTGGGATTGAATGGCGGGAGGAAAAAAACCAATAATATCCCTTCCATCCACGTATGTGAAGGGAAGACCCAAAACGTAGTTAACTGCAAATCCATTGATCAAGTTTTTATTCTTATCCTCTCATTTCTCAAATGGAGGAGCTGCAGTCATGAACGCGGTTCTCTTACAATCACCACTCTCACCCTTCCAACGCGCCGCCACTACCAACGCTGAGCCCCGTGACCAGAAGCTTCTCTCGCTCTTACGCGACCGGAAAACGGAAGAAGCCTGGCACGCCTATGCCAACTCCACGCACCTCCCCAACCCCACCTGTCTCAGTCGCTTGGTCTGTCAGCTATCTTACCAGAACACTCACTCCTCCCTCACGCGTGCTCAGTCCATCGTTACGCGCCTCCGCAGTGAGCGCCAGCTCCACCGCCTCGACGCCAACTGCCTCGGCCTCCTCGCCGTCGCCGCCACCAAGGCCGGACACACGCTCTACGCCGCCTCCGTCCTCCGCTCCATGATCCGTTCCGGCTACCTCCCTCATGTCAAGGCCTGGACCGCCGTTGTTGCCCGCCTCTCCTCCGCCCCCGACGATGGCCCCGTCGAGGCCCTCAAGCTCTTCCGCTCCGTCACGCGCCGCCTCCGGAAGCTCCCAGACAAAGACATGGCTGCCGCGTCGCGCCCTGACACCACGGCTATCAACGCCGTGCTCAACGCATGCGCGAACCTCGGGGACGCGAAGGCGTTCTTGCAGGTGTTCGATGAAATGCCGCAGTTCGATGTTGCGCCTGATGCGCTGAGTTATAATACTATGATGAAGCTGTGTTGTAAGATTGGTAGAAAGGACTTGCTTTTGTTTGTTTTGGAGCGGGTTCTTCAGCTGGGTATTCCTTTTTGTGTGACCACTTTGCAGTCCCTTGTTTCTGCTTATGTTGAGTTTGGTGATTTGGAAACTGCGGAGAAGTTGGTTCAGGCGATGAGGGAACAAAGGAGGGATATTTGCCGGGTGCTTAGGGAGTGTAGTAATTTAGAGTATTTGAGTGGAAATGAAAGTGATTACGATAATAGTAATAATGATGAGGATGAGGATTGTGTTTTTGAGAAATTGCTTCCAAATTTGGTGGATCAGAGTGGCAATGAAGCTGAGCCACCCTTGTTGCCTAAAGGGTATGCTCCAAACACTAGGACTTACACCACTTTGATGAAGGGTTATATGAATGCAGGGCGTGTGAGTGATACTGTGAGGATGCTTGAGGCTATGCGGCGTCAGGATGATAAGGGTAGTCACCCTGACCACGTTTCCTACACCACTGTGGTTTCAGCTCTTGTGAAGGTAGGTTCCATGGACCGTGCTCGTGAGGTTCTTGCTGAGATGACAAGGATTGGTGTGCCGGCGAACTTGATAACTTACAATATTCTCCTAAAGGGTTACTGCAAACAGCTGCAGATTATTGAGGCAAAGGAATTGCTTAAGGAGATGGTTGATGATGCAGGGATTCAGCCTGATGTGGTGTCCTATAACATTCTCATCGATGGGTGTATACTGGTGGATGACAGTGCTGGGGCTCTTTCATTCTTCAATGAGATGAGGGCAAGGGGAATAGCTCCCACCAAGATTAGTTACACTACTTTGATGAAGGCTTTTGCGTACTCGGGTCAGCCGAAGCTCGCTCACAAGGTGTTTAATGAGATGGACAGTGACCCTCGTGTGAAGGTGGATCTGATTGCTTGGAACATGTTGGTGGAAGGGTATTGCAGGTTGGGGTTGGTGGAAGAGGCGAAGAAAGTGGTTCAGAAGATGAAGGAGAGTGGAGTTCACCCTGATTCGAGCACTTATGGAAGTTTAGCCAATGGAATTGCACTGGCAAGGAAACCCGGAGAGGCCCTTCTGCTTTGGAATGAAGTGAAGGAGAGGTGTGAGATGAGAAAGGAAGGGGAGAAGTCTGATTCTTCTGTTCCTCCATTGAAGCCAGATGGAGGGCTTTTGGATACTCTGGCTGATATCTGTGTGAGGGCTGCTTTCTTTAGGAAGGCTTTGGAAATCGTGGCTTGTATGGAGGAGAATGGGATAGCTCCCAACAAGACCAAGTTTACTAGAATCTATGTGGAAATGCATTCAAGAATGTTTACTAGTAAGCATGCTTCAAGGGCTAGACAAGACAGAAGAATTGAGAGGAAAAGAGCTGCTGAGGCGTTTAAGTTTTGGCTGGGTTTGCCTAATTCCTATTATGATGGAAGTGAGTGGCGGTTAGAACCTATGGAAGGTTATGGCACCACTTCCGATTCGGTTTAGTTGCTTCCTTTACATACATGTCAAAACGTGGATAAATCTACAGTGTAGAAATCGATGTAACTTAAAAAAGGTGGTTATTTTGTAATCTACAGTGTAAATTTTGTCATTAAAACACAGTTTTTCCAGTGAAGAATTCAGATGTTTGTTTTTAACACTTGACTCTTCATTCATTCTTTAATTTAAATTTTGATTTTAAAATTATAAAAAGTTATGAACTTAGATATATATATATATATATATATATTATATTTAAAGATAGATATGGGTTAAAATCAATATTGTTTGGTAATTTATTCAAAATTGTACAGAATATCATCAAATGGAAAGTTATATTTTTCAGTATGACTTCTAGTTCTAGCCAGTAATTTAGTCAAGCCACAGAAAAAAGGTCATGAAGCTTTGCGATGCTTGGTCCAGAAATTCTGCATTGCGGGAACTATGTAGGTTGAGTGCAGCGGCATATCCTTCTCGTCAAGAAGTTGTCTTAACTGAATTTTGTGAAATGAAATTTTGTCATTTGTTTATGACTATATGTCATGAAGGTTATCTCCCAATTCATTACCATAGTATCATGGTTTTTAATATCAAGGTTTTCTCACCACTCATTTTCTTTCGGATGAAGTTCCAAAATTTTGAAGTCAGCTCACTCCACTACTGTATGGATAACAGGCCGACCATATCTCGGCCTGTCTGTACATGGAAAGGCCGATCACATCCCGACCCCAGGGAGAGGGAAGGAGACACGCGCGCAAGCCCAGCAGACAAAGGAAAAGGGGCCAACATGGTGCAGAGGTCGAGTACATCTCGGCCCGCTGCCTGACCGGGTATATCCAGCCCAATAGTGGCCAGTTGGGTAAGGATGATGATGTATAGAAGAGCAATCTTATTCAATAAGAAAAGGATTGATCCTTGATAAAGTACAGACGAGCAAATCTCGACCAAAAAGAAAAGAGTTGATCCTTGACAAGGTACAGACGAGCAAATCTCAGCCAAAAAGTAAAGAGTTGATCCTTGACAAAGTACATACGAGCAAATCTCAGCCAAAAAGGAAAGAGTTGATCCTTAGCAAGATACAGACGAACAATCTTAGTTAATAAGGAAAGAACCGACGCGTACAATCTTGGTCAGAAAGGAAAGAGTTGATTTTCGAATACGAATGGCCCGCAAATAATAATAACAGTTCTGTTAAGAGATTAGTATAAATTAGGGTCTAATGAACATGTAAAGGTATGCTTTTCTCACTTTACTACATACACTTCATATCGAATCACTATTTAACTTAAGTATCAGAGTGCCTGTAGGTAACCCCACCCTCAGAATTCATACAGCAAGCAAATCCAGGAGGAGTCCAGAGAAGAACAGAAGGAGGTTTGACACAGAGGGTTTTTGATATCGTCTGGTTTTGCACTAAAATAGTATCGATCAGGTTATTGATTCGCAAATATACATGTCTATTTTTTTGTGTTCATTTGATCATTCTCTTTATCTTATTCTTGGCGAATGAGTGATTTACAAATGTTTCTGCCTATTTCTGTGTGTTTGTTCTTATTCTTTATGTGTGAGTAATTTACAAATGTTTTAGCCTATTTTTGTGTTATCTTGTTTTTGTGAATAAGTTATTTGTTGGAGTAGTAAGTGGAATCATCATCCTCTTCAACATTTTTTTTTTCAGATATGAGTCAATTTTGGCGAGAAATTACAAGAAATGAGGGTTGGTTGACTTGGAATTTTACAGATCTCGGTGAATTTGGCCTAATATAAAATGACTTCTAAAGAGAAGTAGTCACGAATCCAAATGGCTTCTTTACGAGTGGAAGTTGACATGAGTCGTGGTGACTTCTTCTATAACTGTTATTTCTAGCGATTTATGTATATATATTTTTATTAATTGATTTATTTTTTATAGTGTGCGACTTTTGTATATATATTTTTCTTTATATTAGTTAAATTCTTTTATAGCGTAGAGGTATTGTAGTTTACAAATCCTAAACATAAATATTTATTATATGTATCTCTATTTTTTAATTTAAGTTTGACCATAAAGTATTGGAACATTCATTAAAAAAACCATAAAGTATGTGAAAATTAATAATATAAATAATTTAAAAGACATCAAAGTTGACATACAATATTGTAATACATTAAAAAAAATGCATTGATGGAAGTGGTCAGGTAGGTTATTTGGGTGGTTGTTGTTCGCCCATGTTAAGTTTAATGAAAGTGGGGATGGTGAATAGTTGTTTAGGGTGTTTGAAAATGTGCAAACAGTGATGTCATAGCTGAGGTGTCAAACATGTGTGATGGTCTTGCACTATAGCTTGACTCAGACGAAAATAATGTGTATGACGAAGGGACTTGTTGGAAGGATGTGTTTGATGGGTTGTCATGCTGAGGATGGTAATATCCGAACATTTCACTATGACCCACAGACGACTGACAAAAAAATTGATGTGTATGATGTATAAAATCAGTAGAAGACCTGGCATGGGCAAGGTAGGATTGTGAAAGAGGCTGAGGAGGTTCTTGTGGCGTATCATATTGCAACATAAATAGTAGGGTTATTTAATTGAATAACTACAAATCATAAATAAATGATGTATTATCGTAAACCTAACCTTATTGTCAGAAGATTGTGCAGATGGAGATATATAGTGAATAGTATGGTTCATGTATCACTACATGTATAGTGCACTATCACTTAAATGGTTGTTTGCGGTGAATGTTGTACCTTGAATGACATGATTATGTCGATCATTCCATATTACAATCCATCGTCGATGTGTTGACCAATCTTTGTCATTTCTTCCTCTCAAATCGTCCCTATGAACCTGATCGAGGTTAACTGGGTCAAATTTTGTCTGAAACCAAATTACCGCATGATTGGATTTGCTTGTTGGAATTCAACCGTCGCAATGCAAATTACAGGGACTGTCGCTCTTGATATCGAAGGGATGTTAATGACAATCAATTGACTTATTTCATTATCTAATAAAATGATCTCACCATTTATAGTTTTATGAAAAATATCTCAAATTATTATTTTTGAAAAACTTCAACATCAACTCATATATTTCTATTAATAATTATTTATGTTACCTCCATTCCACGCCTCTATATAAAAAAATAATTAAAATATAAAAAGAACATCAAAACTAAAATCGTTATGAGCCAGGACGACTTCAGTTCAACACAATCTAAAGTCACCAAGAGTTATAACGACTTTAGTCTATCTAATATAAAAAAGTTGTCATTATATCATAACGACTTAACCCAAATCTATAATATTGTTGTCAAACAACCCAATTTTGTAAATTAAGGGCAAAACTAACCCATTTTTTGAAAAAAAAAAAAACCCTTCTTCAACTTTGTAGACAACATGCATGACTTTCTTGCATGGGGTTCATCTAAGTTTTTAATTCTACATAATTCTTACTACCTTTCTTGAATCTTGACTATGACAATATAGATATAGAGGCCCACACATCAAGCAAAATTTACTGAAGTGATGAACTCAACTAAATTTAGAAAAGTTTAAGGACCTTCCTCATTAAGATACTTCAATTGATATTAGTCTATCTAACTTCATGGATTTGATATGGTCTTATCAATGCATGGATGGTCAAAGTTGTGTAATGAATTTTGAGTCAAATTGATAAGACCATCAATTTTTTACAATATTACTTATGCATCCTATCAAATTTCTTCTTGCACCACAGTACAACAAAAATACTCAAATATCCTTTATAATTGCACCAAATCACCACTCTTGTTCGTTATTGTCATCTCTTTTGGAAGTCTCACATCGACTAGAGATAAGACCAATTCACAATATATAAGTGGGTGCAATCCTCATCTTACAAGCCAGTTTTGTGGGGTTGAGTTAGGCTTAAAACTCATTTCTAACATGGTATCGGAGTCAGGTTAGAACATATTCTAGCGAGATTGCTTGGACATTCTATTTCACCTGCTATCTTACCGCTAACGGATCACCCACTAATTTCTAGTCTCACGCACAAGATAAATATACCTCAGCGTGAGGGAGTGTGTTGAAAGTCTCACATTGACTAGAGAAAAGGCCAATTCATAATATATAAATGAGTGCAATCCTCACCTTACAAGCCGGTTCTGTGGGGTTGAGTTAGAATTAAACCTCACTTCTAACAACCTTTGCTGCCAACAAATCAGAAAAGAAAAAAATGCTTAAATTTTTCATTCTAAAAGGTCTTTTCCAAAAAGAATTTCATATGTTCCTAAATTTTTGTTTTCCATAACACATTTCAAGCATAAGAATACCAAAAATATCTTTTCCAAGTTCAGGAAAATTTATTCAAAAAATCTGTTTCAGAAGACGTGTTCCAGGATGTATCTTCCATGTTTTTCGAAAATTTTATTTTAAGCATCTCATCTCACAAATTTTGTTTCAGAAAATTTCATTTCAGACAAATTCTGTTCCAAAATTAATAATTTGAAGGTCACTTTTACAAGGTAAACTAGTCATTTTCAAGAATTAATGGGTGCTGCAACAAATTGATGTGGTGCAGGAAACAATTGCATGAATCTTTTATATGAACACCTCCCCTCTAACCCTATGTAATTTTACATTTTTCATTTACATTCCTCCTGAATTATAAGTTAGATATTGTATTCTTAACCATGTTTGAATCTCAATCAAATGCACTCTTGCTTAACTATTACGGATATGTTGTTTTGGTTGATACATAATAGAAATTTTGCAAAGCATAATTGAGTATATTTGATGAATATTTTTTTTTTTTCTTTTCGTTAACTTAATCTTAGCATTAAGATATTTGTGGGAACAAATAAAAAAAAAGGTTAAAATACCTTTTTGTTCTAATTTTCGTCAAGTTTTGTCAAATAAGTTCTAATTTTTGTTTTGTGTTCAAATAGGTCCCAATTTTCGTCAATTTTGTTCAATTAAGTCCTTTTTTGCTAACACCGTTTAAATCATTAACGATCATGAACAGTAACTGTCACGTGTCATTTCATGGTTTTTTTGAATTTTTTTTAAATGTTCATGTGCCAACTCAGTAGTGTGCCACATGTCAAAGTCAATATTCTATATTCAATTTGGTCCATATATTTGTTATTTTTGTTCAATTTAGTCTCAATTTCGGTTAACACGAACCAATTTGGTCCCTCTCCAAATTGAAACCAAATTTAATTTTTATATTAAAATTCACATTTTTATTAAATACTTTTATATAATATATTAAAATTCACATCATTATAACTTTGATATAAAAATTAAATTTGGTCACATCTTCGATAGAAACAAAATTAGTCAATTTTAAACAAAATGGGGACTAAATTGAACAAAAATAACAAATATAGGGACCAAATTGAATGTAGAACATTGATTTTGACACGTGGTACGCTACTGGGTTGAAACGTGGACATTTAAAAAAATTCAAAAAAAAAGTTAAAAAAAAATTAAAAAAAACCACGAAGTGACACGTAGCCGTCATTGTTCATGGTCATTAATGATTTAAACGATATTAGCAAAAAAAGACCCAATTGAACAAAATTGACGAAAATTGAGACCTATTTGAACACAACCAAAATTAGGACTTATTTGACAAAATTTGACGAAATTTAGGACAAAAAAGTATTTTAACCATAAAAAAATATATATACAAAAAGAAATTAACTACAACTTTGGGACATAAAGGACACTAAACTTATATGATAATTGGATTGATGCAAAACTAAAGATGTTTTGTAAAGGTTAAAAAATATTTAATTATTCTCACAAAAATTGATGGCATATTCTATGACAAACTAAACAAACAAATCAGACCGCCAAGTTTTGTGTATTAGGGTGGACGTATGAAAGCAAAAAGTATTAATAACAACTTCCAAACAGAGTTTTTATTTTTTCTATTGTAAAATTCCAAGTTTAATTAAAGAATAACATTAATTATATCTATATGCAGAATGAGTTTCTTATTTAACAATAATCTAGAAAAATGACACACAAGAAAATCATGTTGGGATTCAAGGTCTCACCTATATTCTCATGCTAAGAAAATTAAGTGTTGAAAACATGCTAAATCATTTTATCAGAGTTGCTAACACTAATACATCTTTTGTTCATCTACTCACACATACGACGTGCCAAACTCCAATTATTTGTTCTTCCAAGATTTTAGGATATTAACCTGTGAAATGTCTAATATTTCTTTTAATCTCTTAAATATAGTTTACTATCACTTGAAAATTATTAAAAATGAAGGATTTCATATGTTTAGTGTTGTTGTTCTTAAATTAATGCTTCTAAGTGATAATTAAAAAGTTTTGATCATACAATATAATCAATATTATTTCTTACAAAGACTCTTCAGATTGTGTATAAATGTTTAAGAAGCAAAATGTTTATTAAAAAATATTAAATATTTATTATATAAATATTAAAATATTGCTAATTAATTAGTCAAAGAGTTCTATTAAAGTATTTGGATGATTCTTTTCACACCTAGTAAACATGTGTTATCACCTTTTATTTCACTGTACAATTATGATAAATTATATAATGTTGGTAAACTTAAATGTGGGTAGTTGGAAGTTGTTATATTAATTGTCTAGGAGATTGCAAAAGGTTGAGAGTGAGTCTAATATTGATTAAGCATGCAATAGAGTTCATTAATTGTGGTTTAGATAATGGTTATATTTAAGAATGTAGTTAAAGGATCATGTCCAAAGGTCTAAAAATGGACCATGTAATGCTCATGGTAAAATACAACAAGTCTGATCTGAATATAGAGAGTGTTTATCCAGAAAAAAATTGTTTGTCGACATAATATGAATAGATTGAAAAGAATGTTGTTATACTTTCTTAGGGTGTGTTTGTTTTCAAGAATGAATTTAAAAGAGAATTAGTAAATGAATTTGAGGGGATGTAAAGAAGTAAATGAAGGTTGTTTGTTTTAATGGACACGTGAGATTGAACGAACTTATACAATTTGTAAAAATTTATGAATGATTTAATGAATGTGATGTGATATATATAAAATAATATTTTAGTAGATAATATTGTTAGATTACAATTTTAATCCTATGATTAAAATTAGTATAGAATAAAATATAATTGTTATTATTATTAGTTTTATTAATATTATTATTATTATTATTATCAATATTATTAGTTTTAGTACTATTATTATTATTATTATTATTATTATTATTATTATTATTATTATTATTATTA
>Ga0099823_1005593_pt1 | contig 12566 bp, 4 predicted proteins | sample CowpearedBW_FD_76831 | JGI IMG/M metagenome (GOLD analysis project Ga0099823, IMG submission 76831) | Root nodule microbial communities of legume samples collected from California, USA - Cow pea red BW | ecosystem: Host-associated > Plants > Roots > Nodule | place: USA: California | collected... | reverse complement strand
TTTTTTTTTTTTTTTTTTTTTTTTAAAAAATTAGAGAAGCTTTTTTTTTTTTTTCTGTTGATTTAATTTTCTTTCGTTGTTATACACTTATTTTCTATAATGTCTAATTAAGTTCTGGATACTTCTTAAATCTAATTGCGTCTCTATTCAAATTTTGTTTTATTGAGTGTTCAAAATATTTTTTATTTTCATATAACCGTTACTTATATCTTCTCATATCTAACTGATCGACCAATTGCCCATTTCCTATCATATTATCTCTAACTAGCTATTCAACTAGTTTCTTCCCTCTCTAAAGGCAAGGTGACTAGTGAGTAAGAAGAGATTAAAGAAGGAAGATGAGAGTTGGAGACAAGAAGGAAGTACCGACCAAATTATTTAAATTTATAAAGTATTAAAACTTAAGCCTTTACGTAATATACTTTAAATTAATATAACGGACCATTTTATGCAAGTTAATGAAAATGTGCAAAATGCATGATGAATAACTCACTTTGTTAACTGACGGAAGGGTTTGTCTGCAAAGTTTTATAACCTCTGAAGTCATCCCAAGAGTTCGTAGTGGCCATACTAAGCTTAGGATCTATTTGTTCAATTTCCCCTTTTTAAAAACTGTTATCTGTTACTGTTGCCTATATTTGACCGGTACTATATGTTTTATTTCGTGTCATGTTTCTTTCTATGCTATTATGTTGGTGCGGTTGAATTGTTTGGAGTCAACATAAAACCTTTGGGAAATTATAGAAATCACTACAAAAATATACACAATGCCAAACGGGAAATTTCTCTGTTCCTTGCTAAAAAAATTGTAGTGAATATGATTTTTATTTTTCCTTTATAGTAAATGAATTTTTATAAGTTCCTTCTGTTGATTAACCCTCTTTTCACCTCCTGGTCTACCGGATGCTAAATTGGTATAGTACATAAAGAGACCCTTGTGCTAGTATAGACTATGAAATACTAAATTAAATCGTAAATTTTTTTACATTATCATTTAATCATTAGTTTTTGTAATTTCAGCAACTAAAATATTGTTGTTCGGTAATGTGGACTTAACTCACTACTTGATAAATTTTAGGACTTAGACACATTTTTGTTATATATAGACGTGAATTGACCTATGATAATTTAGTTTTCTAGACTGGTTTGAAATCCTGTTTATAACATTTGTTTTCTTGTAACCTTCCTGACAGCTGGGTAGAAAGCATTCTGGAAGCATTAGGTTCCTATGATGAAGTATTAAGGTAGGTCTCAGCCCTTCGTATCAACCTGGAGATGTTTACAACCGTTTTTCATGCTGGAAGATTAATATAATGATTTGGCATAGTGGATGATGGATAAAATTTATTTTCTTTTCAGTAGTAATTTTTAAGGCTAGATTGATTTAGCTTTAATAAAGTGAGTAGTGTATATTAGGCAATAAAGTGCACTTATAGTCATTGATTAAAATACCAGTAGTTGAGACTGTAATTTATTTAAAGTTTTGGTACGCATATGCATTTGTTTTCTAATCACAAATTCTAACCATTAATTTTTTTAATTAATGACTATAAAAGCACCTTATCTAGTGCACTCCATCACTTGAAAACTGGACCCTTTTAGGCACATAGTTTCCATGTAAATAGCAATGCCGATATTTCTTCTATAACTACATTGAGCACTCAATTTGTCCTTAAACTATACTGATGTTCTTGATTTTAGGAAGATATTTTTTCTTTGCATTAAATTATGATTTTTCTGCAATAGTTTTTGTTCCAACGAAGTTTTATTTTTTAATTAGTTAACTTAATAGTCTTGTCTTAATTATTTTGAAAATACTTTCTTTGTGATGATTTACATTTTTGTATAGGTGTAAATACCTTGTTACTTCTCGCATATGCCTTTTTATAATTTTAGTGTATGCCGATTAGATGAGTCTTTTCGCAATCAATTTTAGAAAAATAATAAGAAAAATTAAAATAAACTTTTTATAAATAAAAAATTATATGTAAGTTAATTACTAAAAGTTCTAATGTATTTTTTATAATTTTAATTAGATATAGAATATTTTTTCTTTATGATAAATTAATTTATTTATTATTCGTATTTCCTTAGAACTTTTTATGTAGAAATTTGATCAAACAGGTCATTAGTACATTCAAGAGCTTTACTATTTTTGTTTTATTTTTTATAATGTATCTTCTTAATTCCTGTAATAAATTGAAAACGATTATTTAGTTGGCATGAAAAATTTATAGGTTGGGAAAAACCCATATTCACATTGTAAGAACTAATACTACAAAAATGCGGTATTATTTAAGGATTTTTTTAAGGCTTTAGATGAACAAAAATTAACAAGGACCAATAATATTATTTTATGGGAATTAATAAATGTATGTTGATTATATTTTCAGGAATTATTATTGACTGTGTTACTTGCCGTAAAATAAATAACAACCATGTTACCTATTTGATCATCTGATACGATTTATGATAATTAGGTAATTTAATAAAAGAAATGATCCGGCATTGTGTTACAATTAATAATATAAAAGAGTGAATGTTTATTTAAATAGTATAGGGTAGGAACATTATTTTATTAAAATGTAAGGGAGATGATTGTTTATTTTACAAGTTAGATGTTATTTTTACATTATATTAGGAGAGGTAAGAAGCATTTCAATTCTCATAAAACTCTATCAAAATTGAAGCCAATTTTTTTTTATATATATATACTAATTAATCAATCAACGGTGATGGTGGAGGTAGTAGTTTTTGTTTAAATACTGACTTTTATTTAAGATGACTGTACTTGATATTTCAAAGGCTAAGAGACTCGGTACTCTCCAAACAAATTGATTGACTTGACATATGATTCACCAACCTTTGCAATCATATTTCAAACTTTGCCTCATCTTTTGACCTACCATAATCATAATAATGGAACTTTAAACAGTTATCAATGAACAAAGATTATGTTATTGTTAAGATAACGTAACAAAATATCAACATTAATAATTTTTTATGTTTATTGTCCAAATTTAACGACAAAATGGAAATAATAATAAAAAGAATCACATTAAATATTTTTGAAAAATATAAAAATTATATTGAACAAAGAATAAATAAAACAATATTAAATCATTTTTATAGCATAAATACAATTAAGCCAACATACTACACACTTAAATACTCAGAAGGTTATTGCAAAATAGAAACTCAAAAATGGTTTTCTTAATCTCGATTCTGAAATCAGTTGAATTTCATTTGTATAATTCGTCTATATTTCACCATTTAAAAACAGATTTTACATGCATTTTAAGTTTGAGTTTGATGGATCCAGAGGTTTAAAAATGACCAATTTTTCTAAAGAAACTTTCAGATTTTCCTACAAGTAAAAATTACATGTACCTCTTTATTGTGGCTAAATTATTAATAAAGTTGTTTTTCATCTTTTACCCTTATTTCAATGTGATCTTTATATTTTAAAACGTTTGTTCAGTCATATATACTTTTAAATAATTAAAAAAATTTATTCCAAATTAATAATTTAAAAATATTAATCTTAAAACACCAAAAAACCACACACTTATAAAAATATATTCTTTACAGGTAATGATAATTTTTAACCACCACCACAATTAAGAAGAAAAAGTCACTCGTTTTCTCTTCCTTTCCCCGCCTTCTTTCTTTCTCAACGACCTTTCCTCCTTCCCCTTACTTCCTTTACCGAACAAATTTCTTCCTCTGCCCCCCATTTCCTCTCACCCTATTCCTTTTTGTTCTTGGACATGCTAACATGGTTTTCCTATGTTCTTTGTAACTTTTTGTTGTGTTGATAAGAATATTTGAAGTTGAAAGCACAACCTTTGACATGGAAGAAAGGGACAGAACAAGGATAATCCTTTGGTGCTGCACTTCCTTCAGGAAGGACAAGTGTGAGGCTTCAAACCACCTTGTTCCTATGCTATTTCCAAAATCCTTTTCATGGCCAAACAAATTTCAATGCATTTGAATGATATCTCCCTGTAAATGACTGCTACGTGGGAGTTTTGCATTCATTCAAGGGATTTAATATTTGACCTTAGCGCATGCAATATTTTAGCATTGATTGGATTCACGAGTGCAGCAACCAAATTTATGGTAATTTTAGAGGGTATAATTTGCACCAAATTAATCGCCTATATAATATAATAATGTAAATGCTACATTTTTTGGTTCGTTTATAATTTTATTCTTTATCAAAACCATGGTTATGAGTTCTAAAATAACAAATATCTTAGCATAAAAGATGACAATTTTATTGTGGTAGGACAAAAAATCGATTCATTACGACTTTCTTTGGCACAGAGGTAATCAGGTTGGTTTAGAGAGATATAAAAAATCAAACTTGAATTAATCGTTACCTAACTAGTGAAGAAATTAAATATATTTCTATATAATAGTAAGATAGAGTGCATAAATTTCAATTCTTCCAATAACTAAACTTCAACATTACTAGAAAAAAAAAAACTTAAGATGTACCTAAAATATTATAATGATAAGATAATAAGAATTTGACAACACGATTGCATTGTCCAGATGCATGTTTTCAATAAAAGAAACGTGGAGTGGTGAGTGTGTATGATTTGAGTTATAGATTTAATTTGTATATATTATTATAAAGGAAAGGTCACTCTCTTCTAGAATTCAAGTTCATCCTTTGCTTACCGCCACCGAAATGGAGGACTATCAAAGGTTGCATATTTTAATAGCAGCTTCTATTTGACTATTACCAAGTTAAACGCAAGTAATAATGTATAATTTAATGGGCTTTATGTGGTCATCTTCATTGTTTGTTTGCCATTACACATACACACTGCACAGAGAAACGGAAGTGGATAGTTTAATGCTAAACTTTATTTCAACCCAAAAAATACGCTTATATTTGACCATAACTCGAAGCTTTACATTAAAAATTAATGTAATTAAATTTTGAGATAAACATAAACAAACAAGGTAATATACATATAAATCCTTGACTTAATCAATAAACAACACGTTAAGTAAATTCGTTAATAGCATAAAATCAAGTGACATATAAAGTAAAAAACTTATTATATTATATAGAAGACATTTAAAAGTGAGTAAACGTAGACATACACACTTCTAGATTGAGACATTAAATATAAGATGCGCGTAAAAAGTGAGATAATTGTTAGTAATTAAGAAGGGCGTGGATCTGAAATTGGTAAGGATGTTAAATGCAAACGTGGGTGGGTGGTCTTAGCTACAACCTTAAAAGCTATAAATTATTACGTAGCCGGTGACCAAACAACACGTTAAAAGTGATCCATACCATACCATGTGGTCCAGTTACAATGAGACTCCTATTACTGTTACATCATTCTATTCCCACCTAAGTCACACATAATTTAAACCACCGGTATTAAAAGGCGGCTAGGTTAGGACCCAAACGTGCCCTTGTCTGTCACTGGTCAACAAAACAATCTAATCCCTTTTCTCATCATCATCATCATCGTCATCTCATTCACCCTTCTCTGCATATATAACAAACACACACCTATCTCTTCTTACGAGTATTCCCAATTACTTCACCATGGAAGTGATAACGCATAGTCCCAGCGCAAGTCCCTCCAAGGATCCTTTCGATTTCAACCGTGCAAGGATTTCGCCCTATCTCAGTGCTCCTTCCTCGCCTAAGCGATTCGGAGAATATTTTTGCCTAAGCGCCCCCTCTAGCCCCTCCAGGTTTTTCGCCCAATTTGATTCTCTTTATGATTTGGAACACCCACATGAACACGATGCTGACCATAAAGATAAGAGCGTCGCCGTCCCCGAGGATGACGATGGGTTTGCCTTTTTTGTTGATGGGGAATCCACGAGCCCTCGATCTGCGGAAGAACTTTTCGACGGCGGCAAAATCAAGCCGCTCATCGAGGACGATTTGTTGGACTCCGTTAAAAGCCCACTTCTCCCTCCGGCCCAGCCCAGAAGATCTTCCAAGAAGAAAGAGGGACAAGAGGAGGAGGAGGAGAGAAGAGGGAGGGATAGGAGTGTTTGTTCGAGTTCAAGTCGCAGCAGAGTCGCGCGCTCGCTCTCTCCTTGTAACAGAGTATCTCACTATACTTGGGATGAGGAATCCAACCAAGCGCAGGACAACAAAGAGGGTTCGGTCTCCGACGCAGTTTCGCTTTCGTCGAGTTCATCAAAGAGTTCAAGGAAATGGAGATTCAGAGACTTTTTGCTTTTCCGTAGTGCCTCTGAAGGGAGAGGTTCCAGCAAGGACCCCTTGAGGAAGTTTCCCGCTTTCTACAAAAAGCCTCAAGACCCCAAGACTTCCATCCCAAGCCCGAGTCCAGGCCCGGGCCCAAGACCCAGAAGAAAGGAACCCCTCTCCGCCCATGAATTGCACTATGCTAGAAAGAAAGCGGAAACCGAGGATTTGAAAAAAAGAACGTATTTACCGTACAAACAGGGAATCTTGGGCAGGTTGGCTGGCTTCGGATCAAGATGATTACACGGCTACCAAACGATTCCTTTTGTTTTTTTCTTTGTTTGCGTGAACAAATTGTATTCTTTTGTTTAATTTAATATAGTTTTTTTGTTTACTTTCAGTTGCAAATACAATCACTTTTTGCTTTTACTTGCCTTTGTTAGCTCGAATCACGGGGGACTTTTTCACTGCTTAGCACAATTTTTCACTGCTGGCATTGTGTGTAACATGTTTTCTGGTGATCATGGATTTGTTTATGAATTGCGGGCCCTCTAGAGTTGCGATTACAGTCGCATTATTCAATGTCAAATTGGTTTCAACTGGTCAAACTAATGTGAAAATTTTGTATGTAAACAGGCCAGTTTATGAATGTGTGATAAGGTAAAAATCGTTTGTAATTTTGCATCTAATATCTCAGTTATCTGATACACATTACAAGATCTGTCATGTTGTCAAGTCTTTCCATTTGATTGGTTTATCATAACATATCCTGAGGCAGGTTCAGTCTTTCTACAGGCATGGAGGTCAGGAAATAGAGCTTTTTTTGGGTAATTTGTGAAAATTTGCTCTTGAATAGAAGTAATGTTCAGTCACTTCCAAATGATTTTGAAAATTTATCAGCACATCCTTCTGTCCTCCAAGATCAATTTTGGGTTGATGTGGAGTGCAAGCCAAGTATACAATTATTAGTTGTTGACTAGTGACAAAGTCACAGTGTATAGTAATGTTTCTGCTAAATTTCACAGTTTATTTTCTTAATTGGCGTCATTGACTTGATATATTGCCTTTTTTCTACAATTAAAATTGTATTCCATTTCAATAGTTTGTAATACTTCTTCCCTTGGTTGACCTATGGGAAGAGTACTTGAAATATCTTTAATTATGCAGAATGTTATCCTGTTGTCTGAGCTCTACTATCTAGATTATGCATGAGCTGTGAAAGAAGAAAATACAAATTTTTCAAAGATAGTTGTTTATCGTTTTGGTCTATTGTGTTGATAAACTTTATTCTTGGTTAGATGCAATGTTACAAAGCATAACGTAAATAAATAACTAAGCATTTGTGTTCTGTTTTTCACAGTGCCTCTTGTATGATTTGGGAGAACATTTAATATCGACAAGATGAATAGTTTAACCTTAATTGTTCCAAGATTATCTAGATACTGGAGAAGATGAACCAAGCTAACCATAATAGTTTCAATATTTAATACTTGGAAAATGAATGCATCGTTCTCTATCTTGCTTCTGCAAAAGCTAGCAATGAGATTGGGACATGAGATATCTTATTGCTTTGTAAAAAATATACTACTTAGAACTTTAATACTTGGATTAAGCCATTCCTGGCTTTTGCCTTCACTGGTTGATAAAATCACTAGACCTCACGCAATCACAGAATTTTATCAGTAATGGCCCATTTTTCACCGTTGGGTTGGTCCAACATGGGCCTCATCTTATTATTGAGAACAAGTCCATGCGTTTTTCCACAACTTATTCTTCTTTTGTAATAAAATTTATTTTTCTATTCATCCCTTCCCTTCCCTCTCCAACACCCCCTTTCAATCCCACTGCTTCATTTTCGTAAACATTTTCTCTTTCACAAGTATTGGTTTCTTATGTTCTATTGTCTTTTTCAGATTTTTATTTTCTCATAACTAAGAAAAGGAATATCTTTTCAAGGTGAGTTTTCACACCTCCATATCTATTTCTTTAATTGTCTCAAGATTTTACAACAAAACTTATTTCTCTCACGAATATATTTGTAGCCAAGATAAATATAATTACATAATTTGTTCCTTTTATTTTGTTTAATCTATAATTTTGGTCTTCCAATTTTAAAATAAAATATTTAATCCTTTTTATCTCTTATGTTTTAATTAATTAAAATCATTTTATGATATTTTAACTAAATGAAGTCCTTGGTAAATGCCAATTCACCATGTACTTTTTCTGGTTCTTGGAACGCAAGCTTCCCCTAATCACCAATTGAAAGTAGGGGAATTCAGGATACCAAGATTCAAAATTTCTTTTGGGTTTGAAGCCTCTGATGTGCTGAAGGAACTTGGAGTGGTTTTACAATCAATTAAAAGCCGAACATAAAAGGCTTGAAAGTTGAAACCCAATTGGAATGGGCTTCTCGGTCCAACTCCCCACCACCACCATAGCCCATTAGATAGATGTAGACAGAAGTTTGAAAAAAAATAAAAAAAACTCCCGGAATTAGCATTTCAAGAAAATAAATGACATCAAACTTGTGTCTTTTGTTTTATTTTGTCCACCTTTCCCCAATGCAAAGGCAAAATTGAACGTAAAGACATACATACTAACATACATAATGCTGACAAACAATGCAACCATTTTTATGACAGTCTCATTAACAGTATTCACCTCAACCATTTTTGACCATCACTCCACTCCATTATTATTGATCTATGGTGGATGCAACTTCCGTGTTATGGGGTTTGTTGGGTTGTTTTTTTTATCAGAACTCATGCAAGGTCCACTATTTTTGCTTCTACCTTTTCTCAACCCCTATCCTACACTTCTTCTGTTTCTGTAGCAAACGTAAGGTAACCTGTCTCTGTCTCTTACGTTATCTTCAACAACATTCAACCCATCTCATGTCTTGTAATTACAAGACATTGCAGACAAATTTCATGACCAAATTTTGTGTGCTGAGAAAACCGGATGAGTTTCCATTCCCTCTCCATTACCAATATTTATAAACCAAAAGGGTCTCGATAGAAGTCATGGAGATTTCTTTGTCAGGGGGCAAGACAAAGCTTATTGCATATCCACAAAGTAAAAAAGTAAGAAAGGAGAAAAGATATTGTTTCTAGGAAATGGCTGCTTTTTCACCTTTTATCAGTGGTTTGCAGAAAATTTCCAAGGTTTTTCTATTTTCCTTATGAGACTGTCATAAAAATCTAAAGTGAGACTCCAGAAACTTATGACATTTGACACGTACAAAAGGTACGACACGTTGGACCCCTCTCCACCCTTTTGGTCTTCTATCTAATTGGGAAACAAGGTAAAAGCAAATTTTGTGGATTTCTTGGGGGCTAGGACCATCCATCACTTATATTTACAGTGCTAATCCCCACCACCATGTGATCAAGTGAAGATCATTTCTCAATGGATGTGTGCATGTGCTATTCACCTAAACAAACTGCTACACACAGGCTTATGATTTCGTTATAAAACGGAAAAGGCGTATAACTTAAGACTGCAATAATTATTAATAATACAAAAGCTGTGAGAAGGTGACATGACAACCGTGGATAAGAGTGATCATAACGACACATTCGAATCCAGCACAGTCCAATTCCATTTCATCATCAAACAAGTCTTCATTCTCAAAAGCTTTCAACGTAAAAGGTGAAATGATTCACTCCATTTGTGGATGAAAAACCATTGGGACTCCTACTAAATATATGCACACATTTAGAACTGAGACTGTGGTCCAATTTAAGAATGCAGTTAAACTTGATCTGAAGTTGCTTAAAAATATTACACGAATGACCCGGTGATTAAACTTCAAAATTGCTACTTGTTGATGCATTCTTAAGTAATGTTACGTAATTAGACACTTGTCGGTTATGCTGTCTCTGAGGCTCCAGAAAGTCGAAATAAAGCGGTGAAGCTAGTGGGTCTGAATATGCGTACCATTTGTGTAAGGAAATAACAGAAGGACATTGCTACTGTGTGTGGACTCTACTTATGCTTTCCAGCATGAAATGGAAACTTTCCGAGTGTTCGTGAATCTGTCGTAAATAACACTGCTACTAAATTATTACCTTCTGTACAATCACACTTGTGTTTCCAATACATCATTATGTCCCTTCCATTTCACAGGGCATAACCTTAATTTCCTGCAACTCTTCTAACTGTCCTTTGAATTCACCATAGGTTACTTCAAAATCTTATTGGAATTATATATACTAGTTAAACCTGAGTATAACTGTCATAATTTTAGAACAACCCATTGTACTGTCAATTTTACAAATCATCACCTACTGAAACCAATTCACACAAAAATCTTATACCAGAAAAAGAGATGCTATTTGCATAATTATGCCTAAGGGTACAGTGGCTTCAATGCATCTAATTGATCTTTGTGTAAAAAGTAAATGAGGTAGGGTAATTGAAAGGGACTGTGACATAATTAGCATATTGATGGTTAGTTTATGGTATTTAGCTAATGTCTTATGGATTGTTGTGAATCACCATCACTGACTTTGTTTTGTAGCAAAAAAAGGAGCCGCATAATTGTCAACTGTTTCAAATAATAATAACCTGTCTTCTGTTTCAAATTGATACTGAAATTTATGAAATCCGGAAACTAATTTGATTGTGGAGCTTGACCAAACATCTTAGTCGCAAAACACTGTTTTTGTTTTGAAAAAAGGAGAGGGCCATGGAGCTTTTTCATCGCAATAAAAGCTGAAACAGTTTCTTTTGGTGATTACATATGCTAGTATGTTACAGAATAAAAGATGAAAGATAGAGCTTCTATTCTATGGATATATTACTTAATTTACTAGAAAAATGTATTTTCTCTGTACACAAGATGACATGATACACAGGCGTGACTTTACTTGTTCTTGCAAGTGTGTTCTACGAGATATTACACTGTTTTCTGTCCCAACTTTGTGATATGATTACTGTTATTCGGGGTTAATCACTTTTCATTAGTAATGGAAAAAGAGGGAATCTCCATTGTCGCGTAAACTGAAAGCAACAACATATGATTACAACTAGTTACTTTAATGTCGTATTTTTGTCTTCCTGCACGCCTTATATCCATTACAAAAACTGGCTACAACACTTCTAGTTATGATTTTCGTGTTTGATTATAAAAACAACGTAATAAGGGTTGACATATAAATATTAATTTGCTCTCTGACTAATTCAAATAATTTGATGCCAAGTTATTGATAAAATATAAATAAAAAGACTTTATGATACCAAATAATAACCTAAGTTAGGTAATCAGTTAACAGCAATAACTTACCTTTTCCTAATGAAACCAAATCCTCATTTCCCCTTTAGATTCATTGACATTCAAATTAATAAGAATAAATTTTGGCATATACTTATATTTTCTTTAATAATTTTTATAAGTAGGAAATTTATGATCGTTAAATTTAATACAGTGACAAAATTTTATATAAAATAAATCAAATATATTACATTACATCATTTTAAAAGATCCTTTTTTTTTACAACAAAAAAATATTTATTTATTAAAACATTAATAACATCCAACAAGTTCCTTAACTATGGACACTATTATCACTTTAATACTTAATAATTACTTTGTTGATCGAGCATTTTGTGAAAGAGAATCCGCTCCATCTCTCTTAATTAAGTTTATATCGAATATAACTTATGTGATTAATCACATAAATATGTATCGACATTTAAACATCTTTTAATGTATCGACACTTAAACATCATTAAAAGATGTTTGTTTTAAGTATTAATAATCATAAAATTTAATATTTTATCATATCTTCCTATCACGTCTAATCTTATCATATTATTGAGATGAGAAGTTGAGACCTAAAATAATTTAAATACCTCTTTTCTTTTTTTATTTTTCGAATCGTTTTTTAAGAACAAAATTGTAACGGAGTTCATGTTTCAAAACAGATAACATTTTAAATGTGTAGTAATTAAAAAAAAAATTATAATCCAACTTGACATCGGAACACTGTACAATACCAATATTATGAATTTACTTAATTTAAGTATTTACACCATCTAGTGATTATAATTTCCTTTTACACTTCATATTAATGTTCCAATCCTTTAACAATTTCAAATAATTTATTTATACTCTAACAAACAGCGATATCATCCATCTATCCTATTCAATACAAAACTATTATCATATACTTCCAAAAACACAAACATATTATTAGAATTTTCAACCTTAAACCACCCACGTCTCTTCTTAGTTAGACTTCAAAAAAAAGGAAGAAAATGGTTAAATACTACAAGAGATACATAAAGAATTACTCTAATAAAAACACACACACATACATATATATATATATATATATATATATATATATATATATATATATAT
>Ga0099823_1005591_pt1 | contig 12569 bp, 8 predicted proteins | sample CowpearedBW_FD_76831 | JGI IMG/M metagenome (GOLD analysis project Ga0099823, IMG submission 76831) | Root nodule microbial communities of legume samples collected from California, USA - Cow pea red BW | ecosystem: Host-associated > Plants > Roots > Nodule | place: USA: California | collected... | reverse complement strand
TTTTCTAAATCAAGCCTTTGCAATCTCCTCAAATTATCTTCTAAATAATCCAATATCTTCAAGATATATTTGTTTGTTGTGGATCTAAAAAGATTCAAGAAGATCTTGCCATATTTAAAAAGATTTGGTAGTTATTATCTTTTAATATTTTATGATATAATTAAATAAGATATATTTTTCCCAAATTATCTTCTATCATAAAGATAAATAAAACTGCAAGGTCCAATTATTTTGTTGTTCTCTTCTTGGTTTAGCCAAACTTCTTCACTTTTTCAAGTTTTTCTTACCGTCTTCATGCAATGTTTGGCTTGGATTTTTTTGATTTTGCTAATTTCTTATTCTTGGACTTATCTTTAAGGTGTCATGAAGCTTTAAGCAATTTATTTCCACACCTCCATGAGCTCAATTTAGCTGCAGCTGCACTAACACACCTCAAAATATCCAAAGAACATTTATGCAACTAAAAAGCTATTCTTAACATGTTTTTGTATCTCATGCCCAATAAACCAAATTATAGGAAATCCTAATTAAATCAATCTTTAAGCACACAAATTCAATTAAATACCCATAACTAAACATTAAATGAAGGCAAAAATACGCACTCATCACAAGGAAAACCCTAACAGCCAAAAGACGTTGGAAATAGTTCATAATGAACCCTTGAATGACAATTATCAGCCACATTAAACCAATTTTCGTTTTGGGACATTAACCTACCATTAAAACACCATTAAAAGACTAATTGAGAGAGAGCATAAGGGTTTTTGAGTCTGGAAATTTGAGGGTACTGTAAGGTGCACGAAATTAAAGGAAAACAGTGACTAGTGAGTATAATTAAGGAGCTAGATCGTGGGAGAACTAAGAGAAAACATTGGTGATCAAGAAAGGGACTCTAGCATTATATTTTAAGCAAGGAAACCAGGTTAGGGTAGCTTTACGCGTTAAATTTTATGTTTAAGTTTGAATTGAATGATATATTCTGAATTGCATGATACTTTCCGGCACATGCATTTTGGCTTATTTTTTGGTTCATGAAGAGGAACCACCTGGCAGTAAACTCTCGACCACTAGGCAACGCATAGCAGATTTACCCAATTTCTAGGTTTGGTTTGAACTGCCTAGAACTGATGCATCGCTTGGCAACAGGCTAGGTGCCACCAGGCGCCATCGTAGAGGGAGGGGTTCTGTGTGGTTCTTTTGGCTATATTGGCAGGGCAGAAAAGATGGATGAGTAGAATTAATTAGGTAACAAATTATGGGTCATTAGAATGAGAATAAGAATGGTTCTTTATGATATAAGGGTATTGATTCACTAGAGGTTAATTGAGAGGTGGGAGACTCTTAATCACTACAATAGTGATCATGAGGATGTAAGTAACTTAGAATGTTAATGGAGTGAAAGATAGTATGCTCTTAGGTATTGGAATGTTAAGTACATGTTATGTCGATTAATCAAGAAATGATGAGGTCGAATGCTTGGGGTTGTATATGTGATTATAATTTAAGAATGAAATTAGGTGGGGGCTGGAATCATTGTAGGTGGCAATGAATTAGTTGGGGGTATTCAGAAGTAATGGCAAGTAAGAGTGGCTTGTGAAAATTGTACATAAACCTGAACTCAAAACCAGTATTGTGTATATACTGGTGTGGCGCCTAGCGGAGATGATTGAACCGCCATGCGATAGGCATAAAACAGTGGGCTTTGGGTCAGCGTGGCGCCTGGTGGTAAGGATGGTTATGCCAGGCAGAGTCTGCAACGATAGTGGGTTTTTGGGTTCTTGGCGCTTGGCACCTAGCGCCTGGCACTACGCGTCCCCCGCCAGGCGATCTGGAAGTGGGCAGCGCCAGGCAATTTTGCTGCAGCAGCATTTGTGTTTTTTACTATTAATGGGTGTGATCTACAATGCTTTAGTGATGCCTTAAAGGTCGGCTTGCTAGTGTTCCTTAAGTTGTGGCTCGGAACGTATCCCTTAAGTTGTGGCTCAGGATAGGGGTTAAACACGCGGTATTCCTTGAGTTGTGGCTCGGAATAGCATCTCTTGAGTTGTGGCTCGAGATGGCGGATGAACACGAGGAATTCTTGAGTTATGGCTCGGGTTGGCAAGTGTTGCCGGTGGGAGTGTGTGCATATCGGCGTGTATGAATTGGGTCCATTAGATTGCCCTCCTCAGTATTAAGCTGATGAGTTTGGTAGTCTTGGGACGTTACGAATATTATTCATATTGGGAACTCCACCTAACGTTATGGTGTGTGATCCATAGCATGGTTTTCCACATGTGCTCTGCCGGTTGTGGCCGGTAGGTGCGGCAGCAAGACATCTTGAGGTATTCACTAGGAGACGTAGAACACGAGTAACATGGTGGTGGCCATGCATTGTGAAATCAAAGGATGGAAATTTCTTTGGTGTACTTGTGTGATTTATCTGATGAAAATATATGGTTTATATATATATATATATATATATATATATATATATATATATATATATGTTTGTTTAACTGTTAGCTCACCCTACCTACTTGTGGTTGGCGATGATCGTGTACGCGGTACACGTGAGCAGATGATATTGCAGGTGGATCTGGTGATGCATAAAGTCGGAGCAGGGCTAGTCTGGGATAAAGATTTTCATCGGAGCTTTTGTATTTTTATGATTTTCAATGAATTGTAATTGTTTATATTACTCAGCTTTTCATGATTATAATAGTGTTATAATTATGGATTTTGAATTATGGTTGACATAATAAAAGTTTAAATTTCCTGCATTTTTGGGAAATGATATTTCAATAAAGGAAGTTAGTTATTATTTTAATTAGCCTAAGCCACAATACAAGCCCACAAAAGCCCTTAGTGATCCATGCTCCTATAAGGATAAATGGTAAATTGAAATGAGATGCAAAACCCAGTGAAGGCTCGAAAGCATCGATAAAGTTAAACACCTAAAACCCTAGTGGGAGGGAGTTTAACAGTGGGAAATTGCAGGGGATTTTTCAAACTCTTTGTTCTTATTGAAAAAACAAAGCCTTTTAACCTTTTGCTACAAAATAGTTCTCTTTGTCTAATTTGTTCTTCGTTAATGCTGTTACAAATCCTCTTGGTTTTGGTTTGTTTGAGGAAAGACAAAGTTCTAAAGTAAGGGGCATGTTTATAAATGTCTTCATAGCACCAAAATGCATAACAAATAATACACTTATCTTAGGCTTAAAAGTGGTGTTCTTTAGGAAAAATGCCTTTTTATTTTGTTAAATCTTCATACATCATACCTTTTGGAAGATAAATCAAGAAATCTAATAACATGACACTCTGCTTAGCCAGAAAAAAAGTTGTTGAGCTATGCACTTGAGCTTGGGCCAATGATGAGAAACAATTAATGAATTCAACAACAAAATGGCATCTCAGTCATCAAAACATCGAGCCAAGCATTGGGTTATGCACAAAATTAGGAAGATTTAAGAAATGAATATTGTGTGGCTAAGCCTGGAAAACTTGGTTGAGCACTGCCCATATCAGGCTATAAAACAGTGCCTCCTCTCCTTGTTGAAACCATCAGATCTGTAGGGAATAGGCCTCTCTTTCACTCTTTCTTCCTAAAATTTATTAGAAGTGTTGTATAAGGAAAGAAGTGAATGGATTATTGTATTTTGAGGAGCTTAATCTCAACCATGAGAGGCTAACTCTAAGAGGCAAGATTGTTTGCAATTGAATTTCCCTTTTTCATGTTTCAATTTCTTTTCTGATTTATCTTTTGCTGTCTAGATTTATTGGCTGTAAATTGTGTTGATTAGTATTGATATTTTAACTAGTTTGAATTGTGGTCCAAGTAGTTTGCCATACTTGTGTCGGTGCTTATCAAAGTATCCAAAGGGGATGTTGGGTAGAGAAAGTCTCAAGAAGTAATGCAAGGATTTATTCTACCAAGAGTTGAGAGATCACCTTGGGTTTAAATTTCCTAGGATCTAGATACTAGGGATGCATCTAGATCTACTTAAGAGAGTACTTCAAGAGCAATGATCTTGGCGGGTTTTAGACTAAATAAGGAAAATCATATCCTTCAATCTTTTTCTCTAAATTATCGTTTGTATCTTGTAACCCCAAGTGAAATCAGAAACTAAACGTATAATAGTTGTAATCTAATTATTGGTGACCTTTAACAAGTCCCTATGGACACAACTTTTGAATACTACTTCAATACAATAGTACACTTGATGTAAAAGATTGTTAATAATCAATTATCAAGTTCACATTCCATGAAAGAGAGTTTGGAAAGCTAGAAAGGTAACATTCAAAAGTAGACAAATCTTGCATTACGAGAGAGATTAGACTCCCAAAAAAAAAGGGATGTACTTACCTTGAGTTGGATTAGGACAGTGAAGTGGAAAAGCTCCCCTTTTATGGTTGTACTTCCAACCCTAGCCAAGAGAAAGTGAAAAGATAAGAGGTTGAAGTGAAAGAGAATGAGGAGAATAAAGAGAAGTCAAAACAAGATAGTTGTTTTTGTGGTGCTGACTTTGCACCTTAAAAAAAAAAGGAAAAGGGTTAGAGTTTAAAAAAGGTAAAATTGTTAGATATGAAATGGTTCTTTAAGCCAAGATGGGAGGATTTGAATTGGTTGTTTAAAACCTTTTCAAAAGCTTAAAATCCCTTTCGATTGAATCAAATAGACCACAAAATTTGAATACAAAAGCTGCATAAAAGTACACTTTCAATCGGTCAAAAAATAAAACAGTAGATTAATTTGTTCATAAACCTATGAATTAGTTGATTAAAATATCAAATCAATCGACTGAAATTTTGGGAAACTATGCAGAATACAGAATTCATAAATTTCACTTAAACAACAAACTTTTACACAGAAGACTTGTTCCAAATAGTATTTCTAACAGGTATGCAACACCATATTACACAAAAACACATTCAAACACAGCAAAGAATGATTTACTTGGTTTTCTTGAGTTTTTATACTAGTTCACTCAATCACAGAGCTACATCCAGTTTACCAGGAGAACCTGAGCTTGGTTTCCACAATATTCAAAAGTTTTACAAATCACATACCAAGATTACACTTTTGAACAAAGAAAAACACCAAGATTTTTGACTTACAAAAAACAATTTAAACTACAACCCTTGCAAAAATCACACTCACAGAACTGGACGCACACCAAGGACACAACAAGAGGCACAAGAAGTACAAAACCTGATGGTGGCTCTCTCTAGCCAGCCATACATAAGTTCTTCAACCTCTTCCCAAACCTAAATACCTCCAAGATCAACCAAGATCTAAAACTTCACCTTACAGTTGTATAATTCATAAGAGAGGGTTTTTCAGTGACGAATGACAAGTTTTCACGCTTAAAAACTCAGAATCGTTCCTCTGCTCTCGAAAACACAACTTATATTGCTAGTCTTAAGTGAAATCAAATCAGTTGAATTTTTCATATAATTGGTTGATTTCACTTGACTTAAGTGAAATCAGTCAATTGAAAAATAATTCAACTGAATACATTAATACTAGAAATTACATACAATAAGCCTTTTAACCTGTTAAAACCTAATTTAACAGATTAAAAAGGACACACTAAGACTAATAAGGTATCTAAACTATATCATCTAGCCTGCCAACATGATATAACATGTAACCATTACATTTAACACATTATTTCCATATTTAATACAATATAAACATAATCTTCAAGTGGATCTTCATCATTCTTCATCAATCACATGTGATCTTCATGCACTTAACTTTATCAAAAATTTGCACCAAGCTTGCTTGTGCCAACAATCTCCCCCTGATTTGATGAAGCCAATATCCTCTAGTTGAATTGATGAGCTAAGATCCATAGAGAAACTTGAAAAAGTTTTTGCACACAAGATACCAATATACAAATACACATCCAAGCAAAAGCACACAAGCATTCATACATATCACAAATGCATATGTTCCTCCTATCACTAATAATGTGATTTAGCTTAAGATTTCATATTCAGTTTGCAGTATTATTAAGTTCCAACATGTTTAATTCCAAGTTTTTCCATTTTTACTTATTTAACTCAATTTTACTCATTTTTCTCCCCCTTTGGATTCATCAAATTAAAGTAATACACACATCATTTTGGAAAGAGTAAAATTTTCATTAATGCATCAAACATAGAGACTATCAGAGCAACTAATAGTGGATACAAACACTGAAGAAACGAAACAAAAATGAAAAATACAATATGAAGCAAATACTGGAACAGACAGACAAAAACACAAATGCAGCAACAACATTCAATGTGGGACATCCTAGTCGGATATTACGAAATTTTTTAGTAAAATAAAATAGAAATAATTACAAACTCGCATTTATTATAAATTATCTTTCCTAAAAATTCATAAATTTCAACAACCATTATAAAACTCAATGTTTAGTAAAATACGGTTTTCAAAATCATAAAAAAATCCATGTGATAAGAAAACTCTGAAAAAGATTTTCCCACACTAGCCCCGCTCCGGCTCTATGCCTCACCAGAACCATCTGCAACATCATTTGCTCCCATGTAACGCATTACACGATCATCGCCAAACACAAGTAGATAGGGTGAGCTAACATAACAATACACACACACACACACACACACACACACACACACACATATATATATATATATATATATATATATATATATATATATATATATATATGCACACATCAAAGGAATTATATCCTTTGATTTCATACCACATGGTCACCACCATATTATCCATGTTTTACGTCTTTAGATGAATCTCTCAAGATGTTCTTGTTGCCACACCTACAAGCCACAACTTGTAAAACACGTGGATAAACCTGTTACAGACCATACTCCATAACGTCAGGTGGAGTTCCCGATACGAATCATATTTGTAATGTCCCAAGACTACCAAACTCGTCGACCGACTTCAAAGAGGACAATCTATCTAGACCCATCCATACGAGCCACAACTCGCACACTCACACCGGTAACACTCGCCAATCTGAGCCACAACTCAAGGAATGCTTTTGTTCATCCGCCATCCTAAGCCACAACTCAAGAGATGTCATTCTGAGCCACAACTTAAGGAATGCCATGTGTTTATCCCTTATCCCAAGCCACAATTCAAGGGATACGTTCTGAGCCACAACTTAAGAAACCCTCTAGCAAGTCGATCTTTAAGGTATCACCCAAAGTCTTGTAGACCATGCATATTGAACGATCACAAACATTTTGCCTCTACATTATCGCCTGGCGTTGCTCTAAAGCCGCCAAGAGAAATTCAATTCCAGACTGTGTGGCGGAAGCCACAACCTGTCAGGCGACAAATGCCTCAAACCATACTGCCACTACAAGTATCGCCTAGCGGAACACACCTCACCGCCAGGCACCACATGTTCTAGGACCTTTCTATTTTTTTAGCTCTCGCTTGGTGGTTCAAACTTCACCGCCAAGCGCTACACTAATATAGCTTGCTAGTTATTTTCCCACTACAACATAACCCTACTCCCTCTCAGTACCACTATAGGCTACTTAGTTCATAGTGACACCCAAACCTCTTCCTAAAGGTTGAAGTTCTTATCACCCATACTTATACGGAGTTACATCTCCAATTCCACTTACTTAGACCATTTAAATGCCTAAATTTAATTAGATACAACCACTACATAAAACTTATATCATGGTCCCCTAATTTTACCTATTTCCTATTATGGTCTTAAACAATACATCCTCCTTCACCAATTTTATTCTATCACCTTGCAATATCCATTAACATGCCACATACTCATTTATTCGCAATTTAAACTCATATTACTTATCATTAAACTGAGAACATAATCCCTCAACTCAGACCAATCACTACAGCGTTGTTGTAACTCACACCACAACTCTAGCTATGATACCCATTACACCCAAGTACCTACAACAGCACCCTTAAAAATTCCAGAGCATTTCCTTCTGCATAATTCTGCAACCCGGTCGTGTAACCATTCATCCCAAGGCTCTAATTATCAATTTAAATTTGAACCTAGCAACTCTTTTTGGAATTAACCAACCGATAAAAACCCCTGATTCACCAACCCTAATATCCAACCATAACCATATTTATCAAAATTCCTCGTACCATATCGTAGTTTCACAATTAATACCTTCCCTCAATCAACCAACAATTAGAAACACCTTTCCCACCAATCAGAAACAACCCAAAACACACAAACACTAAAAACTGAGTCAATGTTGCTCGCATCGCCTGACGGGTGTTCATCGTCGCCAAGCGGTTCATATAGAACACAGAAATCTAGGAAGGAAAGGTGGTGTCGCTTGACAGTCAATTTATGCCGCTAGGCGATTCCTGTTAGGAACCCAGAATTGTGCAGAAAATAGCATGAGTCGCCTGACGGCTTCTAAGGCTCGTTAGACGGTTTTTGGAAAATTTCCAGAAACTCGAATTAAAATAAGAATAGACAAAAGAGCAACATCATATCATACAAATCATCATCCAATTAACGCAAGTAATCTAAAATCAATTAATAACTCCCCTAACCTGGATTTCGTGCTTCCAATTGTAAAACTTGTAACCTTGGTGATAGCAACAATCCACTTCTTGACTCCTTCTCCTTTTCCACACGTCAATAAGCTTCTAACTCAACTCTTGGCTCTCCAAAAACTCCTCCTCAAAGGTACATAGACTGTTATTCTCTTTTCTCTCTAGTGTCTCTCCTCCCCCCCCCCTAAGTCACTTAATTAATCCTAATTACTACAAAAACAAAAATGACATTAAAATTATGTTTAGTTGTCATTCAATGGTTGTTCCATGGTGGTTTGAATACACAACCATGTTAATGTCATGTCAATGCATAACCATTCAACCAATTCATGTTTCGTGATAATTCCTATCAATCTAGGATTATATTACCACTAATCATGATCCGTCATATTATTATTAAAAAAATAAACAATAAAAATAACACACAAATGACATACACAGGACTCAAACCCAAGTCCTCTCAACACAATCAAGTACTCTTAATCATTTGAGCTAGTACTTTTCCATTTTAGAAAAGCTAGAATTAATTGCCTTAAAGGCTTCCACTACCCACATTTATTAATTATTTATTTATTTAATTAATTAAATTTCTCGGGTCTTACATAATGCATGACCTATGAACCATCCCCTTCACTCATTCTTGGGGTTGTCTCTATTGTAGACATTAGAGAGGAGGTCATGAACATTATAGAGCTGATCTTCCAGATCTTGAAAATGAGTATTGTAGTATGCGTGATGTGCATTTTGTGACATGTTCAAGTCTTGAAGTTGGTTGAGAACTATCCTCTCAAACTAGGAATATGCAGGTTCAATGTTCTTAAAAGGTTGATATATCTCAATGGCTATGGGTTGTGGATCATCTTCTCCTTAGTTTGCTCCACTTGTTCTAGCCTCAAGCTTGAAATCAGTTAGCCTCTTGGCCTTCAACATATGGTTATAAATGGTGTATGTCCAATCAACTACCACACCATTTTAGATGTTATACATCACCACCAAGTCACCTTCAATCAAGGTTGAATGATTGCTCCCTTTAGGAATGATAATCTTGGTCACCACCATCGCCAACAACCTTTCCTCCACACGAAGTCCCCCACATGGAAATTGCGAGTTTGCTCACCTTGATTGCGCACACACTGGTTGAAATATTAGACTTTGTTGAATTCATCCACAACAGTTGTTTCACCTTTGCGAACTTGCACACCCCTTTCTCTTAGGCCAGCCACATCCTTCCAAGTTTGCCTAGTGATCTCCATGTTAACACCCTTCACATAAGATAATGATCATATTTCCACAGTTACCCTATCTAAGTGCACACATTAAAAGAAATAATTATTTATTTATTTTGAAAATCAACTAATTTTTAAAATATGGTTTAGGAATGATTATCATGTATTAAATTAGTTATTCTTATTTTTATGGTAAATCAGATTAAAAACAAACCAAATGAATAAAATAGTGAAATAACAATTTAGAGAGACAATTTTTTATATGACATTATAAATAGTTTGTATCATTAAATAATATATATGTATATATTATTTTTTTAAATAATATAATATAAAGAAATAAAAGTAAAATATATTTTTCTAAATTTAATTTCATTAAATGGCCAATTAATTAAAAATCATAAAATCATAAAATAAAAAATAAAAACGAAGTATAAAAGAATTAATATCTTAAATATAAATTATTCTTTAACACTTTGTTAAATGACCAACATTTAGTGATTCTATTTCTCCATTTTTGTGATACTAATTTGGACCAGCTACGGTTAGACAAATTATATTGATAATAATTATTCTTTAACCAATTTGTCCATTGATTTAGTTTAGAATTGAGCATGCTATTTTCTTTTCTTTTAGAATGAACTATTCCTTGTGCTAAAAAAAACCTTTATTTCATTTTTCAAAAAAAAAAATATTATATTGAAAAAGAAGTCTTAACTTATATATGATTATGTTAATAATTCAGATTTGTAACAAATTTAAAAATACATATGGTTGTGATCAAAAGGAGACATCAAAATAATTATGTGAATTTGCATTCCTATAATTAAAATATTTGTGTAATTTTAAAAGAAAGGGAATTATAATTTGATTTGTTTTATAACTTCTTTCTATATTTGGTTCATTATTGTAAAGCATTTATTTAAAAAAAGATTGTTGATTCAAGAAAAAGTTGTAGCTGGATTTTCGAAATACAAATAATATATAGAAAGATATCTATGTATATTTTTTTCGTCAAAAATTGAAAAAAAATTTGATTTTTTAGTTAAGCTAATATTTCTTCTTTGGAATATTTACAAAAAAAAATTAATTCTATCCTTTTACTATCATAAATTTTTTTCTTCGAATGAATATTTGTTTCGAAAATTACAAGTCCTCTTTTCTTTTCTTCTTTTTTCATTTTTTCTATTTTTTTATAACTACTTTTCTTTTAGTATTAAGATCCTTTATAGATTTTTTTTTCAATGAACAACTTGTTGGCTTTATCGAATAAATTGAAATGGTTGCTTCAGAAATCAGTGAATTATTCTTCCAAATTGTTGAATAATTTTTGTTTTCGCTCAATTCATCGAGTTTTGGGGTATTCTTTTTAATAAAAAATATTTTAAATTTAAAAATTTCAGTTTTTTTTTCGTGAGGAATACTATACTTTTTTCAATAATTTCAAGAATACTATGGATGATCCTTTTTTCTTTTTCTATTACGATATTTAGAAACAGTTTGAATTTTTCACTTAAAACTTTTAGAACTAGAAAAGTGAAAATCAAATTATTTCTTTTTGTTTAGTTCTTTTAAAATGGGGTCGAAAAAGGAAAGTGGATTTTTCTTGGAACCAGAAAAAGGTAATTCGACTTCCATCCCCCAAACTGTAATTAGAAATTATAAAAGGATAAAATTAGGAATGAAAAAAAGTTCAGTATAAAAATATATTTGTTTTAAATATGTTTTTGTTCCCTTAACTTTTAGTAAAAATTAAAATTAGTCACTTTTCAAAACTTTGGACCAATTTAGTCTCCAATCTTTAAAAATGCGTGAATTTAGTCTTTTTAACCAAATTTTTTGAAGTTTATTTATTATTTCAAATGCATTTCTTAGCTACCATTAAAGTGAAAATGCCTCAAACGACATAAACAACTCAAATGATATCATGAAATACACGTTTTAAATGTCAAATAAACTTAAAAAATATTTCGAAGACTAAATCCACACGTTTTTAAAATTGGGGGACTAAATTCGACTAAAGTTTCGAAAAGAGACTAATTTTGATTTTCCCCGAGAGTTAAGAGACCAAAAATATATTTAACCTAATATATTTCCATTTTTAAAACAAATCAATTTAAAATTAAAATAAATAGATAAAATATTAAAATAACATCTTTACACGTGTTCCAACAAAATAAATATTAATAAATAAAAGTAAATTTAGAATATTAAATGACTAAAAAATCAAATTTTGAATTTTAATAAATTTTAACCTTTAAATTAAACAATTAAATATAATCTTTATATGGAATTCAATGTACATATGATTACTGTAATTATTTATTATATACTATCAATTTAAATTTTACATATTAAAATATCAAAAATATTTAATAATAAAGAGATCTATATTATATTTATTATAAAAATGTTTTATTGGTGATAATTTTTTAAGATAAAATTATTATTACTATTTTTAAATAATATTACTTATAAAATAAAATTAAAATATATTTCTTAAATTTAAATTCATTAAATGATTAAGTAAAGAAATATCATAAAAGAAAAAAATAGTATAGAAAAAAATAAATAATTTATTTAAATAATATTATTTTATGAAATAAAAGTAAAAAAGAATCATGAGTAGAAGATTATTTTGATGCCATATGTGAACAGAAGTTATTTTATTATGTTATCTATTTATTTTACTTTTAAACTAATTTGTACTAAAAATGAAAACATATATATATATATATATATATATATATATATATATATATATATATATATATATATATATATATATATATATATATATATAT
>Ga0099823_1005587_pt1 | contig 12573 bp, 9 predicted proteins | sample CowpearedBW_FD_76831 | JGI IMG/M metagenome (GOLD analysis project Ga0099823, IMG submission 76831) | Root nodule microbial communities of legume samples collected from California, USA - Cow pea red BW | ecosystem: Host-associated > Plants > Roots > Nodule | place: USA: California | collected... | reverse complement strand
TATATATATATATATATATATATATATATATATATATATAACATTTCAGTTTTTGTTTGGATTAAGGGATAAATATGAGAATAAAAAAATAATGAATTGAGAAAAAAAATTAAAGTTTCTATTAAATTTAATTGACGTAATAGAATTTTTTTTTTATATTAACATATTTGGATAATATTTTACAAAATAAACTTTCAGAAATAATTTAACGTAGAAAATAAATTTTGAAATATTAAGAAATAAAAAATGGTAAATATTGAATTTGAATTATTTATTATATCATGATAAATATTAAATATTTTCTTAGTTAATTAATCAAGTTTTTTATTTAACGAATTATACATAATTTATAATTTTTATTTATAAGAAATTCTTGTCTCGTTTTGTTAGTATTGCCTTAGTTTTCAAACTTCACTATATTAGGGTTGGTAATCAGACAAATTGGCATGTCCCGTGTTAAAAAGTGCAGGTTGAAAATTCTGGTATGCTAGGCATAACTTCTGGCCCACAAATTCACGGGTCAGCCCACTTTTTTTTTATTTTTTTATTGTAAGGTCCATTTATTTATGTCCCTTTTATTTTAAGAGTTGTCCCAATCTTATGGGCCTAAGGGTTGGCCCAAAACGAATTTAGACCTAGTCTTCCGTAACCCTAACTCTTTTACTCATTTTCAGAAACCTATTCACCTTTGTTCTAAGAGTTGTAGCCGTCACTTTGTTAGGGTTTCGACGTTTAATCGGATTTAAGCCTAGTTCAACCTCGTTTCTGCTCACGTAAGTGTTCTCCAACTCACAGTTTTCAATCTCTGGTCTTGTTTCGTGGTCAATGTTAGGGTCCCTGTAATAAACCCGCTTCTGTTCACTTTTCCAGTTCTGTGACCTTCTCCTAGAGTTGTGGTACTACGTTGTTCAGTGTCAAGGCCTTAAACTAGCTCATTCCATGTAATGGAAGCTAGGGCTTTTTATTGTATTTCGATTTCCCGTCAGTTCTGTTGTTGTTCTGTGATTTTATGGTTGGTGTGTTATTGTGAATGCATGAAATGTCTTGGTATGTTTTGTGGATTCGTGGGTGTGGCTGTTGTAGGGAAATAGTGATGAGAAACGAGCATTCTCGCCCAAGCGGGCCTGTCTCGCCCAGGCGAGACTTGCAGAAATAGGCCAGATTCACACTCGAGCTCTCGCTCAGGCGGAGAGCTCTCGTTTGAGTGAAGAGACATCTCGCTCAGGCGGGAGGGGCTCGCCTAAGCGAGAACGCGTGAGGACTTTGGCTCGTCGCTGCAGTTTTCAGCCCAGGTGAGGGACTTCGCCTTTGGGCGAGGGGTGGCCTCGCTCAGGCGAGGAGGGGCTCGCCTAAGCGAGAATTCGCGTTACAACAACCCTTACTGTTGGTAGTCTCGCCTAAACGAGGGTCTGTCGCTTGAGCGAAAGAACCCTTTCGCCTAAGCGAGGATTCCTAGCCTGAGCGAGGCTGACGCATGTGTTGGTGTGATGCTTGTTATGTCTCATGTCTTGACTGGTGATTTACTGTATAATTTCATTACCCTGTTAAAAGCATGAATGAGTTAAGTATGCATGAACTATGTGACATTTGGATTGGAAATGATAGGTTTGGTATGATTTTGGCTTGTGATTTAATTGAGATGGTTGGTATCAAAGTGGAATGGTGTTGGTATGAGATGAAGTTCTATATTCGTGGATTGAGGATAATGAGTTGGTATGAATTTCACATGTGACGTGAATGAGGATTGGTTACAGAGGTTGGCATGAAATTTATATGCATGATGAGTATCCCTTTATTGTTTGATTGTGGTTGGTCGGTGGTCAATGCGTAATTCCTTGAAATCTCTAGGTGAGATTTCAGGGTCGTGCTTCAGTGATCGGGACGTAATTCCATGGTCTTTGTTAGTGGGTGTCCATGGTGGTGCCCCATCTATATAGTTTGGTAAGGATTCAAGGTAAGGTTGCATCTTGACACTCTAAGGAGTCAGTTAGTCTCACTTAGAGCGGATTGACCTCTTGTGGTGAGAGTAGCATGAGACTTGAAACTCATTAAGGGCTAACCTTGTGTGTGGGGGCTTGAAACATTGTAACACTTAGCTCGGGGGTGAGCAGCTTGGGGGTGAGCGTAGATATTCACCACAAGTGCAAGCATCCGCTGAATCTGACCAGATTATATGTATCCGGATGAGTCGAGTCAGAGTCTAGTGTATTGCTTGAGAAAGTTATAACATGTTTGGATGATATATAAATACTGCTTGGATTGGGTAATAGTATATGACTGCATGATAATTTGTTTTCTACTCTAGCTTACCCTTTACTTGTTTGATTGCTTGTATGTTGTTCTTCTACTTTTGCGATGATCATCAATTTATTGATGGGAGCAGATGCGAGAGGTACCCGAGGTCAACAGGGAAGAGATGATTCCGCTGCATAGTCTACCTAGGTTGGACTCCCTGTTTTATTTGGGCTTTTCTTTAGGGCTATGGTCCATGTACTAGTCTGTCTTTTAGATTCTTATCGGATCCTATTAAACTTTATAACTTGTTTCTTTTTGGGCATCGTGGTGTGTCTTGGGTTTTGTAAGGAGTGGTGTTTAACTCCTGAGACTGCACTAAGATATTACTTTAGTGTGATGCTTCCTTTAATTTCGTTTATTAATTAAATGGGGTGTTACACTTATGATAAAACTTTCAATATTCAATAATTTAGGAAACTTTAACAAGTTCACAAAATTAAACAAAGACTTTTGGGAGTTGAATGATAAATTCATAATTCAATATTTTCATCGTATTGGTATTTGTACTTTGACATTCACGATGTATTCTTCAAATTTGAGCACATTAAAAAAATACTTAACACTTGTATTTTTCACTCATATAAGAATTTGAAATGTTCGTGTAGAACTTCAAAAGGGAAGTAATCAATATGTACAAGTGCAAGTTCTTTTTTTTTTTTGTGCGGGCTGCGGGCCTATTCGCTCATGGTGCAGGCCAACCCACGCAGACTGCGTGTTATGTGGGTTGGACTTTTGTGGGTCAGCGGGTTCAATATATCAGCCCCTACTAAAAATTTTTATACATGAGAATTTTCTTGCAAATTTGTTAAAAAAATTTGCAAGAAAAGACTTTTTTCCTGCTATTTTTTTTAAGAATTTTAATTGTCAGGTAATTCTTTCGTGGGTAATTATTTTCTACAAAATTATAAAATTCGTAAATATTTCCTACAAAATTTATACGAAAAATGTTTTATACAAAATATTTCACAAAAAAATTGACAGCAATTTTCTGTAAATTTTTTTCATAACAAAATTTATAAATATTTTCTGAAAAAATATTTAAAACAAAATTAGCAGAAAATATAAATTTTTTTAGTAATAATATTTTGATGGGTGTATGGGCTGGTCCTGCGGATAAGCCTACACTGTAGCAGAAAAAAAAAATTACTTAGAAGAAAGTTAGTATGAATCAAAAAGTATATAAGAAAAACTCAAACCACTCTCAATACAAAATTTTAAATATTAACTATATAAATTATTTTTATATATTTTATATATTATTTATGTATACACAAAATGACATAGCAAAATTGAGGCGAGTGAGATAAAGTTGTGTAAAAGTCAGAAATAAAGGGGTAAATATAAAACAGGTAAAATTATGGAAAAAATGTTGCAGGGAGAAATGTACTTATATATGAGAATGGTGAGTGTTGCGAGAATCAAGAAGTATGAGAAGAGGCAGTATATGGTACTGCACAAACATTCAAAATATGCTTCTCGGAATCTTTTCCTCTGTCTCCTCAAACAATGACTTGTTGCTTTCAAGCTTCAAGAATCCTGGAAATATTATGTGAACAGTAGATAACAGTTTTGTCCTATTATTTCTGTTCACCATTCTTGGTTTTGCAGAAGGACAAGTTTGAAAATGGAGCAGCCATTTGTTGTAGTTACTTGGGAACAACATCATTCCAGATGCAGTAAAATTTGTTTGGATATATTGTAGAGTAATAATTTGTGCAAAGAAAACGAGTTGGAGGGACATGAAAAAGTTGCCACCATCATATTCCAGATAACTTTTCTCCCCAATTACTCTCTCTCTTTCGATGACAAAAACTACCTTGGATTTTTCTCCAACCTTTCAACCACATCACACAACACCAATAATCATCATGCTCTCTTCCTTCCCACTCTCTCTCACCCTTCTCCACCATCATCATTACCTTCTCAAACATCATCATCATCTCCTTCTGCGTCACACCCAGGAGCCATTTTTACACACCAAGCAAGGTCACACACAAATGCAACAAGATGTTTGCATATCATGCTTATGAGTAACCCTAGCTACTTTAATGTTTGAGTGACAATTCATCAACTCCAGGGGAATCAAGCATCTTGGTCCGATTCGTTTCAGTTTTGGCTATGATTCAGTGATACTAAGTAGCCCTTTTCCTTTCTAGGTATCAATATTCAACTTTCCATTGACAAGACTAAATACCAGTTTCCTTCTCTATTGTCTACTTGTTCTCAATATCATTTCCCACTTTCTGGGTGTGTATTTGTTTGTGATTAATAGAACAGTACTATGAAAAATTGATCGAAACTGATAATTTATTTCAACCTTCTTTTTCCCACTACCGATGCAGTGAAGAAACCAAGGAAAAAGAATTTATTTATATTGCAAGTAATACGAAGAGGCTAGCACAGAAATTGGGTATTCTAATTAGTCATGGGGTTCTTGTTACTATACCGTTTTGTGAACTTGTTCTCGATCTGTTGAGCTAATAATCATAGATATTCTATTCCTATACTAATTGCTTTGTTGGGTGTCTAGGGTTAACACGTACAGTATATCCGTACTCCCATAATTCTTTATGACCATGGGAATCTGAAAGGGAAAACATTATCGTACTCAAGACAAGAATAGGCTCAACTTAAGATTAGCTAGCTAAAGCTAAAGAGGCGAGTGCTTTTGCCTAACTAAAAAAGGAAACAGAAAGTAAAAGTCCTCGAAAGAACAGAATTCTCATTCATTAGCTTGATATAATTCACATAGAAATCTTAATTTATATATGATATTGAAATGTTAATTCTGTGTCTTTTTCATAAAAAAACAAGCATTCTATATCTTATATAAACTCGAATTGTTCTAGAATTTACAAAATATGATGAATATTTCGTTCCAGCACCTTCTTTCCAACATGAACAACTACGAGGCTAGAATGTTTTTCCCAAATAAATAACACAGGCTGAAAAACAGTTTCAGTGACTCTGCATGCATGGAAGTCAATTATAGAGAAAGAAGTCCATTAATGGTGGTGTTATATATGTATCCTATTAGAAAGCATGGTTGATAATATTATTTTAATCCACATCTTTTAATTCACATTTAATTCTTTAAATTTCTTTTAATAATATGATGATTTAAAAATAATTATAATAATAAATTAAAATTGAATCAAAATATCATTCATCAGACTTATCAATAGATACATATGTTGTTACATGATTACCCTTGGTGACTCACGTCATAGGTTTAGAATTTTGACAGTGATATAGAATCACCGTCACATGCAAAGCATTCATATTGGACTTGGAACATGCTACTATTGTCTTGCCATTGTCACATAATGATCACATGCCCTTTACCAGTTGAAATTTTGTATAACTTTGATCACACCGATAGGATACTATTAAGATTTTAATTATGATTCATAGATCTATGCATTAAAGCTCCATACGTAGCCTAAGTAGACAAAGCTAACTCAATTGACTAAGCTAGCTTATTAGACACCCTTTATCAGGTCACGTTTAGGTCAACATTGGACCGAATTGAGTTGGATCACTACAGGACTAATGTCAGACCAATTTTAGATCATGTCATACTAATTCAAGATAAGACAAGATTGACCACGTCTAAATCTACATCAGATAATGTCGGGTCGGTCAAACTCGAGTTAGTTTTGATCCTAACTTTCCTATTATGTCGCAAATAGTAAAATTTAAGTGAAAACTAATTTATAATTAATGTAAAATATTTGGGAAACAAATTGTAATTTAAAATATTCTTAAAGGTTGTGCTAATTATGAAAAGTGTTTAAGAGTTAATTAAAATTTTGTAGTGGGGTCAAACTCACTTTAATCCTGCAACCCATTTTAAGAGGAGATTTTGAAAGTTAAAAACTTTTCAGCCCACCCGTTTAGTGGATCAATTAAAAATGAACTTATTCATAAGTGAGTTAAAACTATCCCATGAACTTATAGTTCAAATTGACATCTCTACTTTACATATGGTGTTTCTTTCTAAGTTTAAAGAGAATGAAATTTTAAAATAAACTATTACTTTATTGATTTCGTTTATTATAATCAAATTTTTAACAATTTATTATATAAACATGTTCATATCATAGCACTAATAGTTACATTTTATGTTAATGGTTTTAGTTTTGATATATAATTTGTGTTGGAAATTTTTTTGAGTTATATATTGTGGTGGACCTGCTTTTCAGGTTTGGGCCAATTGTATATGTAAAAGTGTTTTATAAAAAGAATGGAAACATTTAGCGTTTGTAATAGACGTTAAATGTTGCAAACGTTATATCTTACTCAATTCTAGTTTGAAATGGTGTCAATTGTACGCAGTGTGATATGATATTCGTCGTTAAAGGACGTTAGTCTCTAGTGTAAGCCACATTGTTGAATGTCGATTTTTAACTCTATGTTAAACTAACAATAACGTCGAACTTTTTCTTAATGTTAAAAAGTTGAAAATAACATAAGTTTAAAGTAATTTTTGTGTTATTAATTATAAGTCATATAAATCCTGGCATATGAAGAATACAAAAAAATGAAGTTCATTTTGAATTGTTAATTCATAGGCGGAAACGGTTTAGAATCACATAGTCCATCATTTAAGGATTGTTCCCACTAGTTCTAAATCTGAGATCAATATTTATCAAATAAGTTCCTATCTAACAAAGTATAAAATGACTTTTTCCACATAAGATTGTTGTTGTTATATGCTTGAGTGACGTATTAATGATTTATGATGATAATGTGTTTTTTATCTTTAAAAAGTATTTAGAAGAAATTATTATTTCGAAATACAAGACTGAAATTGATTTAGTGAAGGAGGAAACTCAATTAATATTTGTGTATATAACAAAATTTCAAATTTATTATGTTAGCATTTTATAGATCATATTATAGAAATTCAGTTCGGTGGATGATAACCGTAGAAAAAATCTAAACAAAAATCGAAACTAGCATGGAGTAAAAAACTTGTACTCAAGACCAAGTTTTGCTTAAGTAAATATCTTATATTAGAACTTCAGGTACACTATTTTAAGAAACATGAAAATTGTAGCTTTTGCTAAATTTAAAACAAAAATACATGACAAAACAAATGGATGGTGAAAGTGATAGTATATAAAACCCTAAATCCGAATCAAAGCACAAAAAACTTTCCCATATCCTAACTCAAACATAATGAAGATCACCATTCTCTTTACCATAATATTTACTTTTGGTTTCCTAAGAAATGTTCTTTCTCGTGACACTCCTCTTCCATTTGAAGCCATTTTCAACTTCGGTGACTCTATAAGTGACACGGGAAATTCTGCTTCTCATGATCCATTTCCACGTAATAGTCCTTATGGTTCAACGTTCTTTAAAAGTCCTGCAGGGCGTTTGTCAAATGGACGATTAATGATAGATTTCATAGGTATTTTTAATCTCTTAAAACATGTCTTAAACAATAAGGGAGATTATGTAAAACATTGCTTAGATTCCACATTCTTAATTATACTAATCTATGTTCATTTTTTTGTCTTAGCTGGGGCATATGGATTACCAATGTTGCCTGCATATTTGACTATCAAAAAAGGAACAAACATTAAGAAAGGGGTAAATTTTGCATATTCTGGTTCAACTGCACTTAATAAGACTTACTTCGATCAAAGAGGAATGAATGTAAAAGCAGCTGCTTATTCATTGGGCACTCAACTTGATTGGTTTAATGAGATCAAACCCTCACTCTGTAAAAGCAAAGCAGGTTTTAATTTAACACAACTCTTTTAAAATGCAAAATATTTGATCTTTGTGACAGCACATGTTTAACATTAACAATGTTCTTCTTATGTATGACAGAATGTGATGCCTACTTCAAAAAATCATTGTTTCTGGTGGGTGAGATCGGTGGGAATGACCTTAACGAAATTATCCCAAATAAAAATATTACAGCAATTAAAGAGATGATTCCAGACATTGTCGACAGCATTACCAAATACACTTCTGTATGTTTATCATCAAATTTTATGTCAGTTTAAATATCAATTGATTTGAAATATGGTATACTGAAAAAAATTTCATTTTTTTTTTTGTTTTATTGAACAGAAAGTGATCGAACATGGTGCCGTAGAGATAGCAGTTCCAGGGAACTTCCCCATTGGCTGCAATTCATTTGTTTTAAAAACAGCGGGTAGTGATAAGAAAGAGGATTATGACGAATATGGGTGTTTAATACCTTACAATAATATCATCTCAGAGTTCAATGAGCAACTCAAAAAGGGTTTAGAGACATTAAGACAAAAGAATCCAACAGTTAAGATAATGTATTTTGATTACTATGGTGCTGCCCTAAGCTTATTTCATGAACCAAAAAAATTTGGTGAGTTATGATTTTATTTTCTTTGTGAACTATCTGAATTTGGATTCTTTACTAGATGTACAAAAAAAATTCAGTAAGAAATCTAAAATTCATAGTAGTGCTAATTTTGCTAGAATTCATTGATATTGTGTATGTTAGGTTCAAAACCTTAAAGCAATGGGTTTGTGGGTCTTTATTCTTATATAGTGCTCTACTTTCTTATTTCTGGTCAATGTGAGACTTAGACTCACACTTGGATTCCTAACAGTGTTATTTATGTAATATTGCAGGCTTTGTTTATGGTAAAATTAAGACCTTTGAAGTGTGTTGTGGAAAGGGTGGAGGATATAAGCTAGAGGGAATCTGTGGACGTGGTGATACAACAGTTTGTGCAGATCCTTCAAAACATATAAACTGGGATGGATTTCATTTAACTGAAGCAGCCTACAAACTCATGGCGAAAGGACTTCTTGAGGGTCCTTATGCTAATCCTCCTGTTACACCTCCTCCTTTCAAGATACACTAAATTGAAGCAAGTGGGAAAAATAAATATGAACAAGGAATTGTCGATGTATTTTGATAAAACATTTTGTCTTTGTACATAGTACAAATAAAGAATTGTTTGTATAACATCAATTTTGTATTCATCAATAAAAGTTCAGAGTATAGTTAGTTATTGAATAATTACGATTTGTGTTTTCATATAATATTGAGAAGGTGCTTTCTCACCCTAGAAAAAAAAAAACAAAGAGGAAAACGAAGTTAAAAAAAATTGTTTTCTTTTTATACATTTCCATCTTAAATTACAATATTTTTCTTTTATAAACATTAACTATAACGATATTAAGTCGTTAGGTTTTTATTCAATCAATAAAATACATATATATTTGAGATTGCGGTTTGTTGATAGTAATAAGATTTTTGCGTTTTGGCATGCATCTTTAAGTATTAATTATTGAAAAATAAAAAAATTACTTAACACAAAATTGCCCAACTAAAATTAGGTACGTGATGCTTTTACTTAAATGAATTTGTTCGACCAAATCTAAACTAGGGTATATTTCAAAACTTCTTTTGATGTTAGAAATCCAAGTGTGAATTTAAGTTTTACATTGGCTAGAAATGAGAAAGTAAAGCATTATATAAGAATAAAGACCTATAAACTCATTGCCTTAAGGTTTTGGGTTGATAGTGGTGTCAATGCCTTATGTGTTTGGACTTTAAGTCTCATTGGTATTTGTTCTCCCCAGGAAAACCCCCTCTGTAAACCTAACAAGTGGTATCAAAGTCGATGGTTAAAACCGGCTCAGACGAGTGTAGGTCCCTGTATCAAAAGTCTTCCTGGCAAGGATTCCAAGCAAGTGTGTCCCGTTAAGATGAACGGCGGTACGACAAAGGATACTCGTAGTTAGGAATACTTCCGCTGGAGGGAAAGCAAGTGTGTCCTGTTAAGATGAACGGCGGTACGACAAAGGATACTCGTAATTAGGAATACTTCCACTGGAGAGAGAGGGAGTGTACCATGTAAACCTAACATTTAAAAATATTGAGACTTGATTATTTTAATATCAAAAGGTTTTAGTATAAATAGAATTGTATAAATGAGTTTCATTATTTTTAAAACACATTATTTTTATAAACCACTTTTCTAGACTTATCTGACTTCTCTTTAAGGATGTTCCTCCTCTCTTCGCCTGATTGGAGATCTGAGATCATAGAAGTGATTCTCGCGGTGAGCTCTTCAATTTGGACTGATTAGTTTCAGCCATTTTTCTTGGTCTTCTTTTGTTTATGTTGCATGTGAGGCTTTTTCTGCTTGCATATGTGGTTTTCATTCTCTATATGAGTCTTTGTTGATTAGTGGTCATGACGATATGTCTTGATCGTTCTATGTGTAAATAGAGCATTTTGTAGAGTTAGAAGCGTTTTGATGTTCTTAGAGTTGTTTGAGTCTGTGAGGTCGCTTTGTCAAGTAAGGGAAGCTAGTTTTCTGTTGAATTGATCATCTTGATAGTTAATTATGATGTGATTTGTTGAATTGATGGATTGTATGTTGAATTATTTGATATGGTTTTTTTAATTGATGAGTTGTATGTTGAACTATTTGATGTGTTTTTTTGAATTGATGAGTTGTATGTTGAACTGTTTGATTTTGATCTATGTTTGGTCTTGATTTGGGGAAAGGTTTGGATCTGGGTCTTGAGTGATTCGGTATCAGTTTTGAACTATTTAAAAACCATTTGAAACCAAAGACACTAATAGGAAATGTGCCCAATTAGCTAAGTACACTAGATCAATTCCCATAAATTGCTGCTTCTGATACATCATTGGGCATCGTTACAGTGTCGTTGGGTGCTAGGCCCCTGACTTGGTGTCGCCGAGCGCCACTTTTCGACCGCCAGGCATTAGAAATTAGTGGATTCCAAGGGCTAGAAAAGTGGTGCCCGACACAAAAAAAACAGCGTCTAGCGCCACCTTGTTTTTCTATTTACGTTCTTTTGTTAAAATGAAGATTCCCACTTCGTTAATTATCGGATCGAGTTGAAATTTTGACAGCTGATCCTATACACATGATTCTTCACTTTGACCAGTGAGATCTTTTATTTGAGGTCTGTAGTTAGACAAGTTAATGATAATGTTGTGTAGGTTCTCTTTTAACTGCATGTTTGCATTATACTTTCGGTTTCTCTTTTATGAAGCGTATTTCTATTTGATGAGTTAGTAGGTTCTTATGTAGTGTTGTGGTATTGGATTAATATTGATATTAAAGTATGTGTTTTAAGAATGATAAATGTGTATGATATGCAGAGTAAGGCATGCTAAGGTGATGAAATGATTTTATTTATAATTTGTGGAATCTTGTTATGGTATTCATAAACTCACTTAGGGAAAGTTATATTATGATAATGAGTAATGTATGAAGTGGAAATATTGGTTAAAAGAGTTGTGAATTGTGTTCTAAGGAAGTGTGATGATTTTAAGAATGTGAAAAAGGAACTTAATGGAATGGAATGAGAAAAGTTGATTTGAATTATTTGTTGTATAAAGGTTATGCTTTTTAGGAAGAAGTGCAAATCCTTTCTAGTATATTGTTATGCATTGGCTAGGGATATTTGTTGGCCAGAAGTTGTCTTATACTTTACTAGGTCTACAAACTCATAAAATGACTTGGCCTAAGTGGTGAGAGTTGAAAGAGGTTCTTATGGCAGGATTAGAGGTGGGACCCTTAATCTGGCGATGCCATAAGTAACTTACCATGTTCAGAGAAAATTGATTCATGTTGGCTAGGCCAAGTGGAGTCAAGGCCTTTGCCGCAATTCACTTTTATGACAGGTGCACAACTTCTTATATCTGAGTTAAGGCATAAATCTGGATAATTGAGTCTAGAGAGCCTATAAGTGTATGTTTGGTAAACAAAATTATGAATATTTGAAATATGCTATTTTATGATGTAATAAGTTTACATGTTATATGATTATTTCTTTTATAAACTAGCTTATCCTCTTTTGTTTGTTGTTTGCATGTGTTTTGTTTTTCATTTGCAATAATCACCTTATTGATGTGAGCAGATGGAGATATAGGTTTAGAGACACTACTTGATGTTGAGGATGATGAGCGTCATTAAATCATGTTAGGTATAGTATTAATATTATAATAGGATCATTGTATAGTAGCTTGAAAATGTATATAAATGATATTATTATAGTATTATCTCGTAAACTGTACTAATTTACGATATACATTGATTTATTTTCTTCTGAATATTCATAATGAAATATTTTATTTTAGTAATATTAAACTATTAAAATGAGATGTTACATAAATAAATACAAAATAAAAAAAATTTAAAATATAATAAGAGATTGAGAGTAAAAATAATAAATGAATATCTTTTATCTATTTTAAATCTTCAAAATTTTCATTTTGAAAAAATC
>Ga0099823_1005585_pt1 | contig 12574 bp, 9 predicted proteins | sample CowpearedBW_FD_76831 | JGI IMG/M metagenome (GOLD analysis project Ga0099823, IMG submission 76831) | Root nodule microbial communities of legume samples collected from California, USA - Cow pea red BW | ecosystem: Host-associated > Plants > Roots > Nodule | place: USA: California | collected... | reverse complement strand
AAATTTTATCTTTTATATATATATATATATATATATATATATATATATATATATAATAATATTAATTATACTTCATAATTTCAAAACAAATATCAAAACGGAGGACATAAAATCGTGTCAAGGTTATTTTGGTGCTTTACTTAGACAATTTAACACACAAAAGGAACTTTCTAAGTTTTAACACTTGAGTGCAGTCTAAAGAACTGCTATTACTTTTTTTTTTTAGAGTTGAGGTTTTCTTTTGAGGTACGATATTTCCAGTTTTATAGTTTTAGGAAACTTTAATTTGGGAGATGAATTTCGTTTATATGTGTTTATTTATTAAACTATTTTCATGTGTCATTGGTGTCATATGGCTAAAATATCTGCTGGAAGGTATTTTGGCAGTATGTGAGATGACTCATTTTCATCTTTTATGTTTGATAACTAAATATTTTGCGCCAAAGACCCGTGGATTAAGTGGGGACGTTTCTCTCGAATGTTGGAAACTGTGTAAAAAAAAATGTTGAACAAATTAACTCATACTATAAACTGGGTGTGTATTGCAAAATTACTGGCGTGTGGACAATCAAAATAAACAAAGAACAATGAGAGCCAGTACATAAAGAGTAGAGAAAGTTGAAGCAAACAGAATTAAGGGATTTGGGAAAAAAAATATATATATATATATAATAGTAATTCATATAACACTTAATAATAAAAATAAGATAATCCGCATCACCCCTCAATAAAATAACGTTTAATGAAAAAGAATTCTTAAAGTTTAACAAATAATACTCGTTGCTTCTAGGGGTAAAAGGTTCCAAGTTTACAACATAAAGAGGCACAAAATTCCCACAGTACACAGGGATTTACAGTTCAGATGGCTACTACAATGATGACTGACGGCATTACGATACTGTGTAAGATTTTAGGCAACTACCAGCTTCTTTACTTAATTAACCTGAAACGTCACATTCTAAACCCTTCCCTTTACATGGTGTTAAACTTTTGGGGATGGGTAACGAAGAAATCTTAACACTGGCCTGTTAAGACATAAATACTACCGGATATTTCTGGGTTAAACTTGTGTTCTCATTCTATGCTGTTATAGGTCTGGTTTTGTTGAGATTGAATCTCTTTTGGGCCGGTGCTTCTTCCACTTCTTTTTTTGCAAATCCATGAGCCAGGATGGAACTTCACAGCCCGATGCTGCCATAAGATTAGCAACATTCCGCAGGAATGGAATGTCTTCCTCTGTGTAAAAAGTAATCGCTTCTCCACTCCTCCCTGCTCTGCCAGAACGACCTATAATGAGAACGAATATGTTAGCAAATAATAAAAAGTCGTGGATATAGGGACTATAATCTCTATAAATATCTTTTCTCAAATCTAAAACAACTTTAGTATAGCTGCACATACCAATTCTGTGGACGTATGCGGAGGCAGAATCAGGGAAATCATAATTGATCACACAGTTCACTCCTTTGAAATCCATTCCCCGGGCAACCACATCAGTAGCAATCAAAACCCATGTTTTTCCAGCTCTGAAGTTGTCGACAGCATTTTCTCGCTACATAGAAATGTATGAGATCAGAAAAAAACTACTAAATGAAAAGGTATGCTTTAGAATTGGAAAACATATGCTGATGATAAAAAAATTAACAAATAAGGAACATTATACTTGACATCTTCATTCAAATATGAAAAACCAGACCTTCGTCACACACTAATCAGTTTTTCATTTTTTATGTTTTTTTGGAGAGGAGGGGGAATGTTGCAGATTTTCTATGTATTTTCAAATAAACAACATTCTGTTGTCAGAACTACCTCTTGTTGAGACAAATCAGAATGAATGACATCAACTCTAATGTTGTCAAATGCAAGTTCACCGTACAACTCCTTGGCTCGTTCCTTGCTTTGGAGAAAGACCAATACTGGAGGATTTAGACTCTACAAGACGTTGCAGAATATAAGGTCAGAAGACAAGCAACTAAAAAAATACCAATATAGCTCATAGGAGGTGGGACTACAATATTATATGCATTTTGCAAGTTCCAAAGCCAAGCGAAGATAAGTGATATGTAATTAAACATTCCAAGTCACATTATCTAGCACCAAACCCAGAATAAACAAAGAGCTTAATTATGTAAATGTAGCGCACAGTCAGTAAAACAAATGAGACTACAAAAAAGAATAATAATAGGAAAATATATATATTAATAATAAATTGTAGGGACGATTCTAATTTCTTTTTAAACATACCAAGACCAACTAGCGTTTAATTGTGAGACACACAACCCCTTGAAGCATATGAAAGTTGGACAGACAGAATTATTATCCAATGAATTAGTTTAGCCATTTACCTCTGCAAAACTTTGACGAATTGCAAGAAGTTTTCCTTCTTCACTTCCAGTAAAAACCAATTTTTGCTTTATCGTTTCAGAAGCCATATTCCTGATTCAAATAAAAGCATTAGACATTATCTACAAAATAATGTAAACGAGAACTGTATTAAGGATATGCTCAGGAGCATCATGTTTGTAAATGTTTTGCATTGAACTTACTTCCTACCAACAATTACACGAACAGCATCATGCATAAGTTCACGAGCTCGATCTTCAACAAAATCAGGTAAAGTAGCACTGAAAAGCGAGCGGATGATTGAGGGGTTGGAGCATGCCTTGAGAACAGAATCAATTTGCTTGAATAATTCGGGCTCAAAAAGCTTATCCGATTCATCCAGGACAAGATACTCAACTCTGAAGCACCCAAAGTAGTTTGAAGAAATAAAAAAATCAATACAACGAGCTATATAATAAATCAAATCAGATATCTGCCACTAACTTCGTAGAAACAATCGTAAGATACATCTAAAAGAATCTAGCAAAATTTTATATAAAGTGGAGCTACACCTGCTGAGATCAATCTTCTTCTTCTTGATAGCCAAGCGTAATCGGAGTGGTGTGGATATTAGTATATCACATGGAAACTTCGAAAAATCAGCATTTCGTAAGAGATTTTTAGTCATTAACTTAATACCAAATTTTTTTCTTTTGGCAAGCTTTTTGCACTCTCGAAATATTTGAGCAGATAATTCACGGGTATGACAAAGGATAACAGCTCGAATGCCACCCTTTTCTGGGTCCTGTAAAACATAAAATATATTATATTATATGAACCGAAGGACATTGGGAACTGCAAACACGAGTTGAAGAAAATAAGAAAAATACCTTAAGCTTCATAAGCATTGGACATACAAATGCAAGGGTTTTCCCAGAACCAGTTGGTGCACAAGCAAAGCATTCACGACCCTGTCCCAAATAATTGAAGAAATACAGCAGTTAAAAACAATATTCAGTTAATACCTATCCCAAGGACAATAGAAACTACTTATGAATCATGATCGAACTTAAGTAACAGTTTTCTGAAGACATAATTCGTACATCTAAAAGTACTGGAATAGCCTGTCTCTGAATAGGCGTTGGTTCTTTGAATCCAAGCTCCTTCAGATTGCGCAACAAATACGATGGACACTTATATCTGCAAACAATTCATTAATATTCTGAATCCTCCCTTTCTAATGCAAGATATTACTCAGAAATGAACCCCATAATATTCTCATGAAAGATACCTTGATTTCAACTCGTCAAAGCTTTGAAGAGGAGACGGTACATTATAACCAGAGACATGAATGTTGTGCTGTTTTCTGAATATCGCGTCTCGCTGAAAACATATTCAATATGTGAAACCATTGCACACACTTAGTAGCACTTATAATTACGCAAATTGCACAAAACAGAAAAGGAACCTCGAGTTGTTGATTTTGTTCCTTCTTATTCTTCTTCTTTTTCAGCTCAATAGACTCCTCATCAGCTTGAACATCACCAATGGACCGCGCCACAGATGCAGAATTTCTAAACACGTTGAATCCTTCAACATTTTCTTTTTTTTTGCATTTACGAAACGGAGCAAAAATGAGATACGAAGCGTTGAATACAAGAGATGGAACGGTATAACAAAGCAAGAGAATGTAAATACCGGAAGTGTTTCCCTTGCGCTTCCTCTTCTTCGTGGACGCTGTTTTCTCTTCTACTGCTTCCCTCGTTTTCGCGCTTTCGCCTTCGGCGACGCTCGAAATCTTCGCCGAATCGGTATCGATATCTTTTTTCTTTTCAAAATCAACGAAAAATAACAGTTATTAATTGTATGTGGTGTAACAGTGAATAAGCGAATGTGATGGAGAGAGATAGAGAGAGGTACCTGGAACCTGGCAATGTCGGCGCCGAACTTCTTTCTGTTGAAACGAATGCCGGAAAACAAAAACGAAGGTTCGTTGGCCATTGGAGATGAAACAAAGGATTTTAGGGGTTTCTGTAATGAAGCACTTGAAATTCCTTCTGCGACTTCACTGCGGCCGGTACTGTGTTACGCAGCCACCACACCAAAACCAACTCCACAAAGTGCTTTTCTCAAAAAACTAATTTTGTTTTTCTTCTCTGCCCATCCTTTAGCCTGTTTTGCATTAAGAAAATAAAGAAGGGTACATTGGACTTGATCTATTTCTCTTATTTGGGCCTTCTACACCTCCACTCAATTATGAAAAAAACTATTTATTAAATAATTATTCTGATTTTGATTTTGTCAAATTTTATTTTTAATAATAATTAATTTTTTTATTATAGTTTATTTAAATTTATTTTTTTAAAGAATAAGTTTTTTAAAAATAATTAAAAATTAAAAATTTATTTGAATAATTAAATAATCTTATTTAAAATTTGACAAAAATAAAAAAACATTGAATAGTGCAGGTAAAGATAAGATAGTGATACTAAAGAACATATCTTTTATACCGAATAACGAATCGTTATATGATTAAAATAATTGAATTTTAGGATAATTATTTATAATTATATTGATATCGAATATTTTTGGTAAATATTTTTTACTATTATAATTGATTTTGGTTACTACAATTATAATATTGACAGCTTATATATATTATAATTAGAAATAGTTTAAATATAATCAATAAAAAATTATATTATGATTTTTATTTTTTGACATTCATTATTTATTTTTTGACGTAATTTATTATAAATTATTAATCTTTCTAAAAAAATATTGATAATCGATAGTCCATCTTAAATCATATAAAAAATAAAATATAAAAGTTAAAAAATAGAATCATAATTATATTATCCACAATCCACATTGAGGTAGCAAATGTATATATATTATATATATTATGACTCGAATAATAATAAAGAAAAAAAATAAAATTACATTTTCAACTATTTTGTATTATTTTAAAAATCACGTCATATGATCATGTCTAACAAGTGGACCATACATCATATCAAAATTATAAAATAAAAATGTATTAAAATTAAATATTTAATTTAATTTACCATATTGTTATATATGTTTCTTAACTCTTTTTTTTGCTCCACATTCTTTTATTTGATTAATTTTTAATTTGTATTTGTCATTTTTTTTATGTTCAAGAGGAAGTGTTTTTCAAATAAAGTAACATACCATAAGGACATTATTTTAATATACATATATATTTTATTACATTATTACTATTGTTTTTATGATGAACCATATTTTTGAATAACGTAAAAAGAAGGTATTAGAATATCTAATTTCTCACCAACTCTATACATTGAACTCCTAAGTAGTAGTTTCAATGCCAAGGATCTAACCAAAACAATAAAATTAAAGCAGATAAGTATAATTTTTTCAGCAAACACAGTGGTTGCCCAATACTCAAGTCAATTTCCTTTTTTATGTTTGTGAGAGAAATTAGAGTCATGGGGATAAATAACAAATAACAAATGAACTTGCCTTAACCATTATTTGTTGAAAATGCACGAGTTTCATTTAACATTTAAAACATAACAATTACTAAGCCATTCCTCTGCAAGGAAGTCACAATAAATAATGCAATATTTTTCCATAGCTGGGAATCAGAAATTATTACTCTGAAAACAAAGTTTTTGCCTCGGTATTTTTATTTTGAATCTCTTATTTGACATATTGTTATTCTGGCACAGCGCAAAACTAATCTGTCATAAAGATGAAAATCGAAACTGATACAGATACTGATACACTACAAGGCTGAAAGAAGCCTGGGTGAATCGGGGGATTTCAAAGCGAAAACGGATACAAAAGATCACACACACTCGGTAAAGCTTCTACCAAGTTCCGAACCTTTTTCTCACTGCACATTTGATTTGGTAATTCTGTCTGCAAACGGTGTTAATTTGTCTCAATGTGGCAGTTTCTCTTAACCGCTGTCGTAGCGGGATCCACGTGTTTCGCCGCAAAGCGCTTCTTCCCCAAACAAGCTTCGCAATGCAGTAACGGGGAAGAAGTTCCAACTGTTGACGATGGCAATAGCAATTCCCACCGGCAACTCGTGATTCCAGAGACACGAAACGGGCTATTGGGCTTTACCCGTAGACGAAATGGGCCTGAGAAAGGCATTATGGGCCCACGGGGTAAAGTACCAACGGTGCAGCGCAACGGCAGAAGCAAATTGCCTCTGGGTTTCAAGAAGAGGAGAAAAACCGCGAGAAAATCCATCACCAATAAGAGTTCTTTCCTGTCTCCTAAAAAACATGCTGGTTTGTTCGTTGATTAATGCTTTTAATCAAATGAATTAAAAACATTTTGAATTTTTAAATGTTTGTAATTATTCTTTACATTATATTTGTAGTCTCATCCACATTTTTTTATAATATTATTTTGATTATGTATAACATCGTATTATATTTTTCAGCAAGCGCGTTATTTGATTGGGGAGTTAGATTTGGGATAAAATGTATGATGGTTGGAAGAGATGAGGTCAGTGAACTCACAAAAACCATGAACAAGACGGCAAAAATTATAGAGGAACTAAAATCTGAAATCATCATTAAAAAATCGTCACATGCTCACCAGTTTTTGGATTACGTTGGCAATAGCAATGGTCTGGAATTTAGCAACACGAGTGGCAAGGATGAAGAAACAATGTTCAAGAAAACAAAGAGTGAACTCGGAGAAACTGATTCTAAATTTTGGTGTCTCTCACTGATCGATAATGGTGAATGTGGAAGTAGTGCTCTTACGGAAGACTCAGATTCGCTGGTTCTGGTCATGGATCAACTGGAAGAAGAACTTGAATTTGAACTCCAAAAACTTCCTGGGGATAGTGTTGACACTAATTTTCTAGAAGAAACAAGGTCAAAATTCTACGAGGTAATAATCTTCTTCGTATAAGAAAATTCTTTCTTGAGATATCTCTAGGTTGTGGACTTGTTTTACTGTTTTAGTCTTTTCTTTGTGATTATGCATCACATAGCAATTAATAAGATTTCAAAACATGTAATAATTTTTCATTTATGTGATCATATAATTAATATCACCTCTATTATTTCTATTGTTAAGGGTATTTTGATCTCGAATACCAGGAAGAATATTGTATTTTTTAAAGTTAGATAGTTTTATAATGTTTAGAAAATTACATTTTATTGACATGGTAGAAAAAATATCACATAACCAGGTTCAAGTTCCAAATGAAGGCTATTATGGAGCAGATGACTTGAATTTCAAGTCTTCTCCATTCCACGCAGTATCGGCAACAGAATTGAATCAGAAACTATGTCAGTTGAAGATAGAACAGCAAGAAAACCAGATTGCGGAATTGGAATCTGAATTATACCTGGCTCGTTCTAAACTGCAAGAGAAGGAAGCTGAACTGCAGGCACTAAAAAACTGTGTCACTCTCCTAACCGAACTCCCTCTACCCACAGTTTCAGGCACAAGTAAATGCTTTGTTTCCTTGAACCTGCATCTTAATTCATTTCATTCGTTTTGCATTACTATGCTTTATCAGCAAAAGGTGCATCTCTAACATCAGCCATTGTTCCCAGGTCATGGAACTGAGATTCACAAGGGAACCACCAATTGGGACTATAACACCCTGGACTCAAAGTCAGAACAATCAGTTGGTGATATGAAAACACTTGCTGTGTATGAACCAAGTTCTTATTACCGGAGAAGTGACTCTGATTTATATGAGCATACAAAGTACATCGACAAAATCATATGATACATTAGAACGGTAATAATTTTGTAGGCAATTGTTCTATCAGATGTTAATTTAGTTATTGGGCATCATGTGATAGATATATATGTAAACATTGTTCTGGTCAATTTATAATGCTTCGAGTACCGGATCTCAAGACGACCCACATTCATATTTTTAATATAGACAACTTGCAATGCAACTCAATGAAGTGCTGTATCTGCACAATATGGACATGTGAATATAGTAATTGGTTTGTAGGATTTTTTACTTCAATGCCTACGTTACAGGACTAGACTGCTCTCAGATTTGGTGTTTCTCTGGGGGCCATGATGCCATTGTTTTTTTATTCATCACAAGCCATCTTCACGAGTGTCACAAGTAACTGAGACTGCTGAAACTGAAATATTTTTTACTTTCCATGCTGTCTTGTTGGGAGAAATAACACTGAAATCACCGAATTGCTTTGACATTTTGCACGGTTGTCTGAACTTTCACAGGGATAGGATTGTAAAGAAACGTTACTGGTGGAATCTTGAAGATAGTGTTGGTTCACTCACTATGTTGTGAAACAGTACGGAAATGGCGTGAGACCATGGTATTGGGACCTGCATCAGGGGATTGCGTTTTCTATTGTATGCAATAATGATTCGTTGTTGCGCATAATACTGCTGTTTTCTCAGTTTTTCCCAAGCACTTTTCACTACTTTGGTCCCCTTAACCAGTAATAATAATTTTTATAAAGTGTTGCTAAAGATTTGACTTTTCACGTTCTGATGAATGTATTTGAAAAAGTAATGCCAGAATTGAAGCAGGACTAAAGTATGGGATATCTATTTTTAATTGGAAAATGATAGAGAAAAAATAGAGCACGTATTGACATAAAAACCACAACAAACTGGTTCCACGGTGTTGGAAATAGCGTTTGAGAAGGCATTGGCATCTCTACTTGTCAACTTCTAACTTTTGGTGGTGCTGTTTTTCGAGACCATATAACACGCGCTATCGTTGTTTTCTTTCCTCTTACATAGCACAATACTCCAACCAACAGCAAACAAAGTAATTTCCGAGAAAAATGAATAACGGTGTTGTTAGAAAATTTTAAAATTTTAAGAAGGATGGTTGAACAATAATTTAAGAATTACATTCCGTTTTTAATTCTGATAAAATAATAATTTTTTATTTTTGTTTCTCTGAAATATTTTACGGAAACTAAAGATAAAAAAACAAAAAAAAAATATTTCATAGATACAAAATAAAAAAGGTCTTAACGATTATATTTAAATTGATTAAAAATATAAATAAAATATGTATTTAAATGTCATATCTAAAAGCATAATTTTTCTAAGTACAAGAAAAAAAATAAATGATAAAAAAATTATAATTCTGAATTTCATTATCAGTGCAAGTGTAGTGAGATTTTTGCCGTGGGTCAATACTTAATGGGTCAATGCTCAATAATGCCTCTCCAAAATTTAGAAAGTAAATAAATATAAAGAAATCTAATCATAAATACGTTTTCATTGACTGTGTGGACTAGATTGTGTAGCCCTGTTCCCCTTGTTTTTCACTCTCTTTTCTCTAACTTTCTTGTTTTTTCCTGGATCCGGAGTGTTCCAGGTATCATCTATCTTCCGCTAGAAGATAACTTACCCATCAATCTACATCCTTAATTTTAATTCAGTATCAATAGTTCATTGTTTTATTTAAAATGTTTTTATTCTGCATTTATTTAAAGTCACATAAAATATTTATTTACTAAATAAATAAATAAACTGAAAGTTCAGTTGAAATAAAATTATCTCCTCGCTTGTATCTTTTTGGTAGCCACGGATTCTCGTCTCGTCCCCACATTTTTTGTACACTCTCTGATACTTGATAATTCAGCGATTACTTAATTCTTGTATTTCTTTTCAATCTAAATGGTTTTGCATTAATTAATCATAATTATGAATTAGAGTATAATTAAAAATAATGTGAATTTGAATTCAGTGGTTAGCTGAGGAGGACTAAGAGATGGAACTTAATAAAAAATAATGAGAATACGATAGTTCTTGTATGAGATGGAAATAATAAAAAAGATCTTGACAGTAAAGGGGATTCACCCATCCGTGCGAAGATGCAATAAAATTTAAAAAGTCCACAGCAAAAAAACAAAAAATGGGAAAAGCATTTTGCAGAAAGCAAGCTCCCCCAGACATACCCCATCTCGATTGCGTTTTACAACGAGTCACTGCTACCACCACACCAAACCAAACCCTCTCTCACACTTTCGGGGAAGAGTGGAAGAAAAACCATCGCTCAATCACCGGACATGAAGCTATCATCCAAACCCGTTTCGAGTCCGGGTCGGACCGACAAATTCCCTCCACCACTCATGAGGTTTCTCAGGAGCAATGCAGGGAGCAAAAGCAGAAGGTCCAGGTCAAGCCCAATGTTCCTGCGCAAGAAAACCACCACCAACCTCCAAACACAAACCACCCAGGAACCTTCTTCCCCCAAGGTCACTTGCATGGGGCAAGTCCGAGTTAAACGCTCTTCCAACACCAAACGCGACGTCCCTCCCACGCGCTGCCGCTGCCGCTGGGTTCCCAACCCCAACCCCTGCCGCTACCCGCCCTTCTGCCTCACCTGGCCCTTCTTCCGCCGCAAGCCCAAGCAACACTCCCGGCCCAACCACCACCAAGAATCGGAGTCCGCCTCCGAAGAGAGAACCAATGTGGATAAAAATATCGTTTCTTTTGCTTCCAACCCCGGCACGCCGCCGAAAAACGCGTTGTTGTTGACCCGTTGTAGATCCGCGCCGTACAGATCCTCGTCCCTGGCTTGCAGGTTTTGGAGTTCCCCCGTTAAGGACCAGGAAACGGAGTTTCCGAACACGGAACCTGCCTCCGAGGAACCGCAAACGGACCCCAAACTTGGGTTTCTCGGAACTAAAATTGCCTCACTCACCGAAGAAGAAGAAAAGGTTGATGAATTATTATCTGACGAAAAAGGAGTTGAAATGGCGTCTGCAATTGCATCACGCCCTAGTGTACTCACTAGGTGCAAATCGGAACCGGCGAGAACCGGACATAGAATTGACCCTCTGGTAAATAATCTGTGGAAGAAAAGGTTGAAAGTTGATTAATCCGTATTCTTATTTTGATGATTCTATCGTTGCTTAATTGCATATATATTTTTCTTTATTTGTACATAATTGAATGTTTTGACACCTGGAGTAATACGCGAAACTGGGTGGGGCTTTTTGTTTGGTAAATAGAAAGAAGGAAGTGAAGAAGAAGAAGGTGGTAGAAGTGGGTTCGAGTACTTGTTTTTCGGTTCTCTCGGTAGTTAATGCTTTTCTTGTCATTACATTGCAGACATAGTAACACAGCGCAAGCCTGAATTTCTCTTTTTCTCTGCCAACCATGTTAAGAACCTGAACTCACTGCAATTTGCTTTCACGTGCTGCTTTTTGTTTGTTTCGGTTATCGAACTTGGCAGGGTTAACCTCAAATAAAGAGTTGGGTTTAACTGTAATTTCATGTTTCTAATCTTTCTTGTTTATCAATTAGTTTATGTATGGCAAAACATTAATCAGAGAGAGAGAGAGAAACTAAATGCAGGGACAGTGTTTGGTTCAATATTTTGAACATGATTTGTTCCAAGACCGTGCAGTACTGTTTCCGACATTGTTAAATTAAACTATTTAAGTAGCCTTGGATGCTCTGACCAACTTTCCCACTGGGTGGAAAGGGCAAAGTGGAAAGTTAATATTGATTGGAAGTATCTTTAGGACTCTGATGTGAACGTTGAACCACATCTTGTTTCTATTTATTACTATTTTTCTTAATCAGCACAGAGATGAGACTAAATTTATTGTAGTTCATCAACCAAATATATATATACATATATATCAATACGTGTCATTTGTACATTTTTACTTCCATTGAATTAACCTTGCATTATGAATTAGATTTATGAAACATTATCCTGTCTTGGCTCTTTAACAGGATTAGAAGGAACGTTTTTATATGACAATGTTCTATTATAAATTGGTTAATTCTTTTTAATGTGTTTTTATAATTTAATAAAAATAACAGTTTCTTGATTTGTATTTACTAGTAAAGATGCTCAGTTTAACTGCTTTATTAAAACCTGTGGTTTCTTTATTACTCAGAATAAGTTTAATTAAATTTGAAATCTACGTTATCTTGCTGAAATATCATTTTTTATAGTAATATTAGAATTCTTTTCAATGAGTAGAAATACATGTTTTCGATGATGAAATAAAATCATAATTATATTATCCATTAAAATAATTAAATAAATAAATTTAATTAAAAAAAATTGAATACTAAATAAATATTTTTTACTAAATATTTAATTGAAAATATCAATTTATTAGATATTTAAAACTTAGTTTTTTAACAATAATAATAAAATCATACTCCTGGAACTCTGGCACCAATAATTGTGTTCTCCGTATTTTAATTCTGAAACAAATATCAAGTTTGTTTTTGCTATGTTTTTTTTTTT
>Ga0099823_1005584_pt1 | contig 12574 bp, 3 predicted proteins | sample CowpearedBW_FD_76831 | JGI IMG/M metagenome (GOLD analysis project Ga0099823, IMG submission 76831) | Root nodule microbial communities of legume samples collected from California, USA - Cow pea red BW | ecosystem: Host-associated > Plants > Roots > Nodule | place: USA: California | collected... | reverse complement strand
TTTAAGTTAACATTGAAGCAAAAATGTGTCAAACAGTATATATAATTTAAATACTATCATGAAATGCGTTTGAAATGTCAGATAAACTTAACAAAATTTGGTTAAAAGGACTAAATTCACGCATTTTGGAAAATAAAGGACTAAATTGGTCAAAAGTTTTGATGAGGGACTAAACCCAAATTTCGCTCAAACTTGAGGGACCAAAAACATATTTAACCCTATTTATATATAATAATTGTGACCTGCCACTGGATCCAAATTCCTTCCATTGATTAGGTCAAGTTCAACCTTATCTCGTTGGATCAATATTCAAGTTCAGGCTTAATAAAATGATATCAAACATTCTAGATTAGATTGGGCTATTGTTTCTGCACCCCCATAATTACTAAGTGCACTCTTATAATATTAAGAAAAGATTCAAACATTTTTTTATCATTGTATACCATATAACCACCACTATACAGAAAAAGGAAAGAAATTCAAAAAAATACCTTGTTTTACAAAGGTTTTTTCAAAATATATTTTACGTATCTTGTAAAGTTCTTTCTAAAACTCATCTCATGCAAGGATGTTACTGAAAACTCATTTCAAAAAGACATTATATTTATTATGGAAAATTTATTCTGAAATATATTTCATACATTTTGGAAATTATGTTCTAGAATTTGTGTTGTGAAAATATTGTTTAGAAAGAAATATTCTGAAAAGTTTTTGAAATATATAATTCGAAATTACTTTTACAAAGGGTAAAATGCTCATTTTAAAAAACTTGATAGGGTGCATGAAGAAATTACGGGTGCAGAAAGTAAAAGCAATAGAGTTTTATAGTTTAAAATTTGAAAGGCCCGATCCCATTAAGAAACTGTTCAATGGTTTAAAACACTAGTCTAATAGACTAATACAATTATATTTTTAAGAAAATATGACCTATTAAACGTGTAAATCACGAGTAAAAATGACCAAAAAATAAAATAAAATAGTGAATAATTTAAAATTTTGTTTATATGTATTTGGTGAGTTTCCAATGTAATCTATTTGAGGAATGAATAGAATTAAGCCCTAAAATGAAGGGTGAGTTGAATGGTAAGAATTGAATGAAGTGCAAAATGGACGGTCACCGCATGCATGTCATCCTTTTAAAACTACATTCATTCCAAACTCTCACACACAAAAACCAGACACAACACAAAAACAACACAAAGGAACCACTTAAACACACAAATAATGTCGTGGCAAACCTACGTAGATGAACACTTGATGTGTGACATCGATGGCACAGGCCACCATCTCACCGCCGCCGCCATCATCGGCCATGACGGCTCCGTTTGGGCTCAAAGTACTGCATTCCCTCAGGTCTGCATGCAACATCTCTAAAACCTACCTGTATTCAACTTTGTTTCAATGTTTTCTTATTTTTTTTATCGATAAATGTTAATCGTTATTTTCGATCCGGTTTGAATCATGATCCATTTCATGCTACATTTTCAGATTAAGTCTGATGAGATCAATGGCATCATGAAAGATTTTGATGAACCAGGCTATCTTGCTCCTACCGGCCTCCACCTCTCCGGCACCAAATACATGGTTATCCAGGGAGAGCCCGGTGCTGTCATCCGTGGAAAGAAGGTATATTTTTTTATATCGACTAGAGATAAAACCAATTTATAATATATAAAACCAATTTATAATATATAAACAGATGCAAAACTCGTCTGGGTAAATCGTGCTAAATCATATAATAAAAATAAATGCAAATCTCATCTAACATGTCGATTTTGTAGGATTGAGTTAGGTTTAAAATTTATTTCTTAGATATAAGTTAATGTTATTGTGTTGGACAGGGATCTGGAGGAATCACCATTAAGAAAACTGGGCAAGCATTAGTGTTTGGAATGTACGATGAACCTGTTACTCCTGGACAGTGCAACATGGTTGTTGAGAGGTTGGGAGATTACCTTGTCGACCAGGGTCTGTAGAGACCAAAATTTTTCCAAATTTATTATTTTTTTTTTCTTTGGGTATTGTAAGTTGTTATATTTACAATTATGATCTGCATTGTTTCAACCCCATGCATGTTGGGAGTTGTTGCAGACAATAAGCATATCAGAGTTAAGCACTTGTTCCTTCTTTGAATTTTTATATTTCATTATTACTTTCTTTCTTAATGCTGTTTTCTGCTTCTCTTAACTTGTATTCTATGGATTTTCACTAATTCTTGTTCCTATTATTTATACATATTTATGAACAAAGCATATGTTATATATATACTTTACTATTAATAAATGAAATAGTATATTAATAAATATTTATACATATTTATGACCAAAGCATATACTTTACAATAAATAAATGAAATAGTATATTTAATTTGTGAAAATAAAATTAAAATCGTTTGCTTGACTTAATCAAATATGCTCAAATTGTTACCCTAAATTTTAGAAGCTTAACATATAATCGGTTGGAACAATCATATTTTATTTTTTCGACATTAATTTTGAAAACATGGTTAACTTTTATTACAAATAATTTTTTCCGATTTTGAAAATGATTTTTTAACCTGAGTCATTTGATAACCTATTTTTAAGAGTAAATAATTATTTAAAAAAATGAATTTTTATATTTGTAAAGGAAAATAAAAAGATAGTAACAAAATGAATGTAACAATTTTTTTTTATGTCAAAATTTCATTGTTCTTTTTCAACCTAACTTAATAATATTATTTTAGGATAAAGCTTTATATTGTTTTACCAGTGCTATCTGTATTGTTGGGCAAAAGAAATAACATTTCACTTTGGTAATTTACGTGATTCTTTAATACAAATATTTATCCAAATGAAACTTAACTTTAATCGAAAAGCATCATAAAACGTATATATATGAAACTTATGTAAATTTTGTGCATTACATTTCTTCCGCCAAAGGTGTGAATGAACATTGAACCGAAAACAATAAACTCACAGATATCTTAACCTTCGCAAACAACACTTAACAGTGTATTCCTTGGTTTATATTTATCAAATATTGTAGACATAATATTTTATTAAAATCCTCCCATATTTCTTGAGATATTTATCATATTCTGTTATTCTGGGATATTCTAGGACGTCTTTCATAACTTGAACTATCATGTGTTTTCTTCAAAATCTAGAGTTTCATCACAGTTTTATCTTTAAGATGTGTCTTTGAGGATGGAAAGAGAAATAAACATTTAAAATATGATTGACTTCAATTTCTAAACGATGTGAGATTTATTGATGTACCAGAACACACACTACCCATAAAAATACAAACTAGTAAGAACAAAATATTAATATATTTGGAATATTGAGTTCACTAATATTATTAAAGTAATTTTGGACTTAATCATTATGTATTGTATGTATTGAGATCTCAACATATATAATATTTGAAATATATTTGACATAATTTTGGCTCATAACGACTAACATGATTTTATTTTATGTATGATTGAAATAATCTTAGTCAATATCCACATTGAATCATCTTAGATAATCATCAATATTTATCAATATTATTTTGTTTTGTAATGATCGAAATCACATCAATCTGGTTGGAATACAATTAAAAAAGAGATTAAAAATTAAAGTGTATTATTAACATCATTATACAAATTAATATGGTAGTTATCTTTAAGTTTTTGACCTTAATTAACTATTATTTGATAATGTTTTTCTAGTTGTGAGTGTGATAGAAGACATTGAAAATAAATATGGTTTTTTTTTGGGGTTAAAAATATATGTTTGATGAACAAAGACTCTGTATGTAAAAAAATAACATTTTAAAAAGACTAAAACAAGAAATCGTCAGAACAAAAAAAAAATCCACAAAATAAAAATGAGTTTTTATAAAAATTAAAAGTAAAATAAAACTATATTTTTTTTAAAAAAAATTAAGCTTTCTGTTAAATTTGAAATTTGATAACACATGCCCATACTTTTTCCTGCATTTGGGTTTTCTCCATTATTAATATATGATTGAAATTTTGAATGAACAAACACTTTGTTGTCCTTAAACGGTATTCTATCTACAGCATGAAACTTATTCATAAACAATTAATTAAAAACAAATAAAAATATAAAATACTTATTTTATTTTCGCGGCCACTTCATTTGAATTTATTCATACACTTCTGCGCATACTTTCTTTATGCTCTGTGTGTGTAAGAGAGAAGAGAAACTGTGAATCACTCAATCGTGGATCCTAAAGCAGAAGAGAAGAAGAACAACGATATCAGTGAACAGTGAAGATGAAGACGAAGACGCCATTGAAGCAGCTGAAGCTCGCCGTTCCTGCTCAGAAAACCCCCATTACCTCTTTCCTGTACTTTAATTCCCTTTCCTTTTTCCTTTACCAACCCATTTCGTTTTCTTCGCATCTTCATTCAATTTATGAATAAAGTTCCCGTTTTTACTCTCACTCCCTCATTTTGTTGCTTCTCTATGTTCTGGGCATTTTGATAGTGTCTACGATGTGCTAGGGTAGACATGGGTCAGAGGATTCAAAGTTATATTTTCATAAATAGCTTCGTTTTTTGTAATTTTATCGTGATTGAAAACCTGTTCAATTCAGGAACCAAAAAAGTGAAGAAAGTTCACATTTTGATTTCTATCATTTAAAAAAAAATACTTTACTTCTGTTATGTTTTTGAAATTGAACGATTTGGTTTTGTCAAATTGGGATTAGGACTGCTAGTGGAACTTTCCATGATGGAGATCTACTGTTGAATCAGAAAGGGTTGCGTCTTATCTCTGAAGAAAAGGAATCACGGGTAGTTCTATCACTTTACATTCCTAGTGATTTCTAATTTTCAACCATTATGTTCTGCAGAATTTATATTGTGCATTATTACATGCCTCAATCAATGATGGAGTTCAATTTTGATTATGTTCCCTTCTACTTGTTTCCTCTTTGTATGCTCGCCCTGGTGTTGGGGTTGATGACGCTCAACCCCAAGAATCTTATATACAATTCAAAGACCAAAGGGTTATGAATTATGAGTACTTGTTGTTGATCCATGGAGAATCCTATTTGGCCCAGGTGTTTTTGGTGGCATTGCTTTTCGTAATCTTGGTTTTCTTGTTGCTTTGCTTTCCATTGACAAGGACAGTGCACAAGAGTATGCTTCCACTGTTTTTGGTTTATGGGAAATCAAAAAGTTGAAAAATGACTCTAACTCTGGTGCTCAAACTCATCAATGGGAGGAATATACAAATTCTTCTATTTGGGCCCATGCTGCACATTCTAATCTAATACTTTATCACCATTATGCAATTCACAGATTCATTTTTCTGTTTCTGTCTTTTTTTTCTCTCTATTTTGTGCTTCTAATATCTAAGCTTACAATTTACCTCTTTGAACAGCCATCTGACGGTAAGGAACTGGAATTTGACTTCACACTAGATGACCTTGAGACCATCAAAGTAATTGGAAAAGGCAGTGGTGGTGTGGTACAACTTGTTCGCCATAAGTGGGTTGGAAGATTGTTTGCTTTAAAGGTTGTCATGGGCATTTTTTTTAATACCTCTTATGCGTAGATTTGCGTGTATGGTTATTCTTTTCACAGTTTTTTTTGTTTACTCTTTCTTCATCTGATCTCTTGTTTTCTGTTTGACATAGTGATCTTGCACCTGTTATACATTGCCTTTTAAAACAAAGGCTATTGTGATGAAAATAATTTTCAATATTATGAATTGGGTTTTACCTTTCTTATGATTGAGAAATATCTTTGGACTTGTATTGCAGGTTATTCAGATGAATATACAAGAGGATATTCGAAAACAGATTGTTCAGGAACTGAAAATAAATCAAGCGTCACAGTGTCCACATGTTGTAGTTTGCTATCACTCGTTCTATCACAATGGAGTTATATCACTTGTGTTAGAATACATGGATCGTGGTTCTTTAGCAGATGTAATCAAACAAGTTAAAACAATTCTGGAACCATATCTTGCTGTGGTTTGTAAGCAGGTAAGCTAGACCATACTTCCATTTCTTGTTGAAATTGACAGCTTCTAGTCCTTGCAATAGTTGATCCTTTGCTTTAACCATTCACATGCATATTTCAGGTATTGCAAGGTCTTGTTTATCTGCACAATGAAAGACATGTAATACATAGAGACATTAAACCATCCAATCTGTTAGTTAATCACAAAGGGGAGGTGAAGATTACTGATTTTGGTGTTAGTGCTATGCTGGCAAGCTCAATGGGTCAAAGAGATACATTTGTTGGAACTTACAATTACATGTCGGTGTGTAACTTTCCTTATTCAACCATGTTCCATATTACCATAAACTGCTTGGCAGTTGTAATCAAATTTATGAACCTTCTCCTTTTCTCCATACCTTGCATCTACAAAATGCTTAACTTTGGTTTGTTTCTGTTAATTTCCTTGTTTAGCCAGAAAGAATCAGTGGGAGTACTTATGATTATAGCAGTGACATCTGGAGTTTGGGTATGGTAGTGCTTGAATGTGCCATAGGAAGGTTTCCTTATATTCAGTCCGAGGATCAGCAAAACTGGCCTAGTTTTTATGAGCTTCTGGCAGCAATTGTGGACAGCCCTCCACCTTCTGCTCCTCCTGATCAATTCTCCCCGGAGTTCTGTTCATTCGTGTCATCCTGGTGATTGTTTCATTCTGTTCACTTCCTTTGTTTTAAGAGTTAAATATGTTTTTAGTCTCTGAATTTTGATGAAATACATTTTAGTTTGATACATTTTAATCTTCAAACTTTAAAAATAAATGGATACAATCCTTTTAATCCAATTACGTTAATCAAATGCATTTACCGATCGACATTGAAGCAAAATGTATCAAATGGTGTAAATAACTCTGATGCTGGTATAAAATGTGTTTGACATGTAAAAAGTATTTAACGTAATTGGGTTAAAAGGATTATATCTATTCATTTATAAAGTTTGGGAACAAAAATATATCAAAGTTTCGTACAAAGACATTCTAATTTTGCGTCAAAGTTCAGGGACTAAAAACACCATTGTAAGAACATCAAAAACAGAAGTTTAACACGCCAAATTAACATACCACATTTATTATCTTTGCATGTTCGTGTGCCTTTAGTTAGTATTTGTAGGTTACTCTTCTGCAGTAGATACAGTTTGACTTGTTTTGTTTCTTAGTTAATTCCTTGTTTTAATCACAGCATCCAAAAGGATCCTCGGGATAGATCAACATCCTTGGAGCTTCTGGTTAGTAACGTAATGCTGTTTTATTGTTTATCTTAGATTTTGTTACAATTCCTAATTGCTGATTCATCTAATTTCATGGCACTTCCAGAGTCACCCTTTCATAAAAAAGTTCGAAGACAAAGATCTTGATCTTGGAATTTTGGTTGGTAGCCTGGAACCTCCTGTAAATTTTCCCAGATAACTCTTATATTGTAGAGTGTAAAATTTGTGCTAGACAGCCATAACTCTTGGTTACAGCAAGGAAATTCTCATCAGTTATGCTATATTAGATACGAGTATACTGGTACTGGTATCATGACAGTTTTCTTAAAGCTGATATGTATAATAGTTGCTTCTTATTTGTTGTATTCAAAGGCTTGATCATTTTGTTTGATATTCTCTTTAGCTACGAAGACTAGCTTCTGACATAGATACATAACACAATCATTCATTCAACTACTGTGATAAATATAGGAAACTGTTTGATATAAAATCTATTTAGATATAAAGAGCATGAGATTTGAAAAGATGTTCAATTTGTATTTATGTATTCACTCTAAACACGATTGTTTGATATTCCTTTTCATGGCATTCTGATATCAAAACAACAACATTCAGTGGCATTAGACAAGTCTGAAGACTTCAAATCAATTATGATTCGGAGAGGATAAAATTTTGTTATGGGTTAGGTTCTAAATGTTTTTGTAAATTTTATGATGAAATGTAAAACTTTGTTATGGATATTTGAATGAATAATTTGATTTCCACATCTCAGAATCAAATTTTCCGAACGCGTATACAATCTTCACTCCAATATAATGAAGAGGTGTAGAAAGCAATTATGAATTGCAAAAGGTAAAAGGCCCAAGAAACAGTCAAAGCCTTTTTACTTTTTATTTTCTTTCGATCATTCGATACAATATCACGTATTTTATTTTATCAGTTGTAAACAGTTTTTATTTCATTTTTTTTTAATTTTTTTATTCTATGAATAAGTAATTAGCAACACTATAAAAGCTGAACTATTAAGTGAAGAAATTCAAATTAATAAATCTTTAAATTTTATTTTAGCAGTTTCATGCTGATTCTTCACCTTATGATTACGAATATTTTAGTCGTACAAATTTATTTATAAGAGGGAATATAAATGGTTTTTCCGGGGATACATATACTATGTTGACGAGGGTGACGCTTTTTAATAGCATAACTTTTAATTATAAATTTTATATTTTTTATTGTAGAATTTGTATAGTATCATCAATACCTAAGAACTAAACTTGTTTATCAAATTCCACTGTGTTTAACAATAAAGTGGTCAACTTTTAAATATTTATGACTTTGATTAATTGTTAAGTATAAAAAATATTTTCCGTTTCAAAATGTCTAGTGCAACGTATTATTATTAAAGATATAAGTGTTTTCTTTGTGAAAAGACATAATATTATTCGATTCTAATTTAGGTCTAATAAATCACAAATATTTTAAGACAACAAACAAATAAAAGTAGTGAGTTAACCTCGTACTAAAATGAAAATACATAAAGAAATATTTTGTGTTACAGTGAATGTTTACTTCTTCTATGTAATAAAAGAGACTTGATAAATAATTGAGATACCTTGAACAAATAGCTAAAAGTGCATTTCTTTACCAAATCCTTAAATAAAGCTATGTCAATTATGAAAGATTTGTCTAAGCGATCCATCATTAGGTTTAACTGAAATCAAGTAAATGCACACAACCCAATAAAAAGATATATACATTGAGTTATTTGGATGTTGCACGAAGAAGAAACGAACATTTATCAATGCTATAGTGCATATAGCATTAAATGCATTCATCATTAAGAAATTCTTAACACAACATAAAGACATTTAGATATAAAGCTACTCAACCACCAAAAATGATTTTTACAAAAACTATTTTTTTTAAAGTCTATATAAAGCTTTTCAAGAAGAAGAAGAAGAAAATGAGATACTTCATTGTATATTAAAAAACACTATTTAAACTTCTGGTAAATAAAAACTTCAAAATAGAACATTCATCTTGTTAAATAGTAAGTTAGAGGAGAGCATTAATCCTACATACATCTTGAAACAATCAATTCTTAGTATCAACCAATTGATCACCCTGGATCACTTTACACACAAATATCCATCTTGGTCAAGAGTGATTATTTGGCAAAAAATACTCGTTATTAGACAGAAATGACTATTGTTCAAAGAATGTTTGTGTAACCCAGAATGGACTTTAAAGTGACCGGTGAAAGTGAGAAATGGCTTGTGAAAGTATACTCAATTAAGTCAAATGTGGGTAAGAGTCAAAAAATACTTAATACTTGATTTAATCAAGAATAGCTTGTTCGGAGAGTACTCAAGATGTTAGTCAAAAGTGACTTCGAGCCCAAACAATAATTAATAAATTTATTAAGATTGATTACGAGCCCAAACAATACATAAAATGTTAGTCAACTAGTTCAAAGAATATTGAGATTATGTTTTACACTATTAGTTTGCCTGATGAAATTGTTCTGATACATCTAATAATCTTAAATCACTTAAAAGTTGAGGTTAAAAATAATTTAAATACAACTTCCTCCTTCAATCCTCTAAGACGGTTTGTAAAGATAAAACTAGAAAAAAATTAAAAACAGAACTAGAAAGAAATTGGATATTATCAAGTATTCGAATCGACTAAGATAAATTATTTTGAACCTATGCTATCATATGAACTCAATTAATTTATTGAGATGTATGATTGAAGTTTTTAAATATTAATTTTATTTTAATAATAAAAACTAATCGCTTAAGCAGACCTAATCTTCAACGAATGGTGTGAAGTTTTTGAATGATGCTAATTATAATGAGAGAATGGTCAATTGTGAATTTAGAATGAGGTGACTTTCCACTATTGCTTTAATGAAATGGGTCAAAATTTTGATTAATTAATGAAATAATTAATGTGGGTTGTGTGGGTGTGTTGCAGTTTTGGAAGGAAAGAGAATGTGAATGGATGGGATGAGTGGTGACAAGCAACCAATGAGGGGACCAAACGAAACGTTTCCAATTGAATCAGTGAACGTTCTCTGTTGATTCATTCAATCTGTGGATTAAAACAGTGTCATAATCTCATCACTCGTGGACACAGATAAGAGTTTGAAAATTCATTAATTATTTCATTTTCAATCATTCATTTATTTAGTCGATTAAACCTATAGTATTACGATTTTTAAAAGTTTCGGGTATACTTTAAAAAGAAATCAAATCATTACATAATTCATGTCAATATTGTATGATATAATGAATATAATCTCAGTAAAAGAAAATCATTTTTTCTTTTGTAAGAAACTCTATGTCTCTTGACTTTTCTTTAGTTAAATCTAGGAATGAATTTTGGGATCACAAAGTAGATTTGGCTTGAAAGATCGGTTCGCATGTTGGTTGAAAAAATGTGGGACGGATTGATATATTGAATTCGCTAACCTGCAAGTCCAACTGCATAATTTATAATCTATATGGGTCAGAGGTGGGACGAGGCGGATTGGCTCGTGTCCCGCAAAAATAAAAAATAAATTTGTATTTGTGTATTTTAGTTACTTTCCTTTTGAATTTCGGTATGGACGTTCCAAATTCTTATGAGTGGAAAAGACAAGTGTTACGTATTATTAAATGTGCTAAAATTTAAATAATTTATCGTGCCTGCCAAAGTACGAATATGGATATGATGCAAATGTTAGATTATCATTTTATCATTCAACTCTCCAAAATTTCTACTTAATTTTGTAAATTTGTTAAAGTTTTCGAGCTTGTTGAACATTAAAAACTTTATCATAAGAATTTAATTTGTTAAAGTTTTCGAACTTGTTGAACATTAAAAACTTTATCATAAGAATTTAAGGAAAAAAAGTGAACCGGTCGACGAGTCCCATGAACCAAAACATATACGAGACAAGTCAAACTTTTCAACTCGTATTTTCAATGCAGGACAGATCAACCTAACCTACATTTTTCGGGCCAAGTGTGAGACGGGTCTAAATGGGCCAGACGAGTTCGCATTGTCATCCTTACTAAATATATGGCATAAGTTGGAAAAAATGTTTTTTTTTTCTCTTCCAAGGACGATCTTGATTGATTACTTAGTGTTCTTATACATTTAATAGTTTTATACTGTCTAAAATTTCAGACTAGATAAAAATTTGAATTTCTTTTTAGCATAAACATGATCGAAATTACTTAAGAGTACTCCCACATACGAAACTTCAGTAAAATACTATAAACAGATGAACCTTGCACATGTATTTCATCTGAGTTAAATTTGTTAAGAATTTCACCCTATTAAAGAACTCATAGTAAAAGAAAAAAGAAAATCTCCATTTTGTAGAGGTTATCTAAATTCTTGGAAGAAGAAACACAATAAAAAATATGGCATGTGTGGCCTAGTTGGAAGTGGCACCAAAATGATGAGATAAAATAATGATGTGGTGAGAGTTTAATTGGCCATATCCAAACACAATGGCATGATGACTCGTGAGTTGTGACCAAGTCAAATCTCCTTATCTTCCTCACTCACAACAAACATATCCTCTTTCTCACATGTTATATCCTTCTCGTACCAATCCAGCTCATTCTAATATATAACCTTAGATCTTGTCTTGTCATTGCCAAAAAGATTCATATAATATTCTTTTTTATAGGTTAAAATACATGTATCTCTTCACAAGAAAAAAAAAATGTAGATCTCTTTAGTTTGTAAAAAAACCAACTAAAAGTGTTTTTGATAATATGTTTTATAACCATTATTAATATCTAGTCTTACGTTCGAGATGTATTAGGGATGATAATATGAACTTGGTTTGCAAGCCCGTAAAATTTCGCGACCCACACGGGCTGACCTACATAAAAAAAAAACTTGCACATGTGTATATCAGTCACCTTTTTTATGGACTCTTGCATTAACGTTCCGTTCCATATCCTGGTATGATTAGAAAAGACAAGTATTATGTATTTTTTAATGTGCTAAAATTTAAACAATACATAGTGTATGTCATATTCCGAATATGAATATGATGAAAATGTTGAATTATCAATTTATCATCTAACTCCCTAAAGTCTTTGCTTAATTTTGTAAACTTTATAAAGTTTTCCAATTTTTTGAACATTGAAAGTTTTATCATAAAAATTAAAAAAAAGGTGGACTGACCCGCGAGCTAGACTTTTCAACTTGCGGTTAAAATGCAGGACAGGACAGACCAACCTACATTGTGCGGGCCAAATGCAGATTGAGCCTAACGGACGAGCCATCTACATTATCACCACTAATATTTATATATATATATATATATATATATATATATATATATATATATATATATAT
>Ga0099823_1005582_pt1 | contig 12578 bp, 2 predicted proteins | sample CowpearedBW_FD_76831 | JGI IMG/M metagenome (GOLD analysis project Ga0099823, IMG submission 76831) | Root nodule microbial communities of legume samples collected from California, USA - Cow pea red BW | ecosystem: Host-associated > Plants > Roots > Nodule | place: USA: California | collected... | reverse complement strand
GAACACGTGTCAAAAAATTACGAGGATAAGAGAGGTAAAAAATAAATATGACGAGGATAAAATGGTAATTTTGTATCCATCACCTTCTAATCTCTTCCATAGTAGAGGGATGAAATTTTTTAGCCATCCCTCTAATCCATCCCTGCCATTCCCTTGCATCACCCCAAAAAGAACAAGGTGATCACTCTCCATGCCTTCCTCTCCAATCCTCTTGAACAGTACATCCCCTAAAAAAAACAGGGTCTTAGTCTCACATAGTAAAATGGTGAAGGTCAACGTCTTTAAAGAGTTATTGGGTTGTGTGGTATATTGGTAAGTGTACCAAGTCACTTGTGGTACAATTAAATTGCAGTTATTGCACTCATAAGGAGTATTAAATATATTGGTAGTTGGTTTTTGTAAGGTTTTTAGGAAAATATGGACAATAATATATATTATATAGGTTGAGTATAGTGGAGACTATGTTAAATCATGTGTTTATTGCAACTGTCAGAGGTCCAATAAACACAATAACAATCATGTACTTGCTTATTCAAATATGCAGGATGGATTCAAACAAAATTCAAATAACCTTACATAGATTTCTCTTGTAGTAATATCATCTAGTAACCTCATGAAAATCCAATCTTAAAGATTTTCTTCTACATAGTAGCTCCTCTAGATGACTCAACTAGATACATCGTAACCTTGCTAGTCATTTGATGATGAATATTACTTCCCTATTCATGAAGGTCAAGAAAACACAGATTCTTCTTGTGGTGTCTATCTAGGTCTTGAACAACTTACTCAATTCACTGACATAAGGTATGTTCAATACCTACATTAAGAATCAGAACAATGAGATTAAATATGCAATTACATCCCTGGTAATTTGCATTATTTGAATTAGTTAGTTTAGCTATTGAAATCTCATTCACATGATTAAACATACATTAAACGTGTTTTACTGCATACCTAGAGATAAGTATTAAACATACATCAAATCAATAGAAAACATAGACATCTAAAATATAATTTGCATAATTGAAAAACAAGTAATAAGAAAGTTATTGTTCCATTCTCAATGCTTATTTTGATGAAAGTCACATTTTAAATCTTCACAATCCACCTTTTAACACTAAGTTGAGCTAGTTCTTTTATTCTTGCACTTTTACAAAAGAACTTATTAAATTCATAATTAACTAATTTTCACTACCACATTTTGTATTTTTAAGTTAAAGAAATCTGATTTATTAAAAAATATATTAATTAGAAACATCATCAGTGCCAAAATCACATGTAAAATTAAAAAATCTAAACATTTATCATTAATGTTATGATAAAACAAGTTTATAAATAAACTAAAAATAGAATGATGAGAAATAACAAACTTTTTCAACAAAGATTAGATAATTTTAAACACTCTTCATTCTTTTTGTACCAAGCAAGAGAATAGATTATTCTCTCACGATCTCTTTCACAATGAAGACAAATAATATAAACATTAATATACTAGTAACTTTATTTGGAATAAACTCTTAATATTTGTATAAAAAAATTTATATTGAATTTTTTATTAAGAGGATTAAATGAAAATAAAACTATTTTTAATTTAAAATCTTAAAGTTACTATTTATAAATGTTTCTTAATATACATTAATTAACTTTGTCATTTTTTACTTAAAATAAAACTAATATATAATCTTCACGACTCCTATAAAGATCTAAACACATCATAATTCATATAAACTCTAAGTTCAAGTATAATTAGCTTAAATGCAGTCCTTATTAAATAAACACCATTTTTTATGATTGACAAAAACTTTTTTTATCTTCCTTCTTTGGATTCAAGATAAGAATTCTGACTATAGCATTTGTATCCTTCGACAAAAACAATTAAATAATGCCAACGTCTCAACAACAATAAACATCAGAAAATAATAAGTTCACAAACTTTGAATTCCTCTTCAATCCTTCATGCACATGCCTCCAATATAAACATTCCACCTCCTTCTCAACCAAGGTGGTCCCTAACATCATTCCAAACTTTTCATTTGTGTCATTGTCTTATAAATCTTTTAGTTAAAAATACTCTTCCTCCACCATAATATAGGTTAATTATATTCGAGTTATTCACCTATAAAATCTCTTCTTACAAAATATTTGGCTTTAAAGATACGCGATGACAAAGCATTAATGTATATTAAATTTTCAAAATTCAAGGCTTTTTACATATGAAATTTGATGATATAAAGTAATTTATAGTTTGAACTCTACATTATACCTTAAAAAATGCATTCCAATAATTTATCAGTTATTTTTTGAATTATACAATATTTAATAACTTATATATGCTTGATGGCTACTTTTAATATAATGATAAATACATGAAGAATTTATAACCTCCGAATTTGTGTATTAACTTTATAATCATAATAAATATTTGAATTAGTATATTTATTTTTATAATCAATTATAATTAATTTCTTCTAATTAAAAAAAATGATATCAAAATAAAAAGTCTTATCATTAATTACTTTACACTGTTCAACTTACTTAAAAATAATAACTTTGATAGGGTTAACGTTATAAAAATAAATAAGTATCTATTGGGTCGGATAATGTAATGATAAATCAAATGCAAACTAAATAAGTATATTATTTGTAGTGTTTGGGTTTAATCAATCCAAGTTAATTTAAGATCTCTAGGATCATAAACATTAACTATAAGCCTTATCTTTACGCTACTAAAACTATTATAAAAACTGATTATCATTTAAAAACTATTGAGGCTATGACATTTTATTTAATTTTACTTATGATAATTGTATAATACGTTCTTTTAAATTATTCTAAAAACTAATAAAAAAGTTATAACTTAATTAATCTGATTATGTTAATGATGAATTATATTGAATTGAATTTAATAAAAAAATGTAAAATCTCATCATAATTAATTGAATTGAATTATATTGAATTCAATAACAAATTTTCTTATCGAATTGAATGTTTAATTTGCTTAAACCTTACTTATCTCGATCTCTCCATTATCTTTAGAAAAGGATGTGATTAATGGTTTCAACGAAATATAATGCTTATATTAATCAAATTTAATATTATTTAAACTATATTAAAAATATTTTTTTCACATCAAAATATAAATTATTTTCATCTAAGCAATTTATTATGTAATAAATGTATGCGTATTTCCATTTTGTTTGTATTCATATTCCTAACGCACACTTACAAATAACTTATATTACCACAAATTAGGCAATTTTTTTGTTTAAATATTTTAAAAAAAAATATGTTGAAAAAATAGGATGGGTTCAATCATTAAATTTATATAATATATTTGACTGGATTAAACTAAAACCTAAGTAAATTTATTTTACCTTTACTTATTTTAATTGTTTTTAATATGCAATGTATGTATATGTTATTCAGTTCGAATTTAAAAACCTAAGTTACTGTATATGACATCTTTTATTGGTATTATTTATTTAGAATTAAAACAGGCGGAATAAAAATATAAAAATTGATAAAAATTATATACTTAGTACTGAATTAAAAATTAAAAAAAATAAAATAAAAATAAAAGATTTAAATTAATTTTTCTTTCATATTATTTCGTAAATATATATTTTGGTCCTACAAAATTTAATTGATCATTTAGTCATCAATATTCTAAAATTAAACAATTTTATTATATAACTAATATATTTTTTCACATTTCTATACAAACTTTATTGATGTGTCTATGGACAAATGAGAATAATGTAGTTAATTATTTACATAAAATATTAATTGATTATAAATTTTAACATTAATTATATATATATATATAATATAATTATAAATATCATATTAATATACTTATTAATTATAAATATTATATGATAATTTAAAATTGTGTGTAAGAGTGGATACGGAAGTTTTTTTAGCCAGTGCACAACAATAATATCTTTTTTTCATAATTTAATAATCATTAAATTAACTTGTGTTTATCTATTCACCAAAAGGACATAGATCAATTTTCTTTTATTAGTTAAAATCCACTCTAACAAACACAAGAAGTATGTATATAAGTTTCTTTTAATATTAAAATGCTATTCAATAGTATTAGAATGATTTATGTAACACCCCATTTAATTAATAAACATAATTAAAATAAAGCGTCACACAAAAGATATAATTGCGCAGTCCCGGAGTTTAAACTTAACTCCTTACAATTATCCAACATGTCCCAGAGTTTAAACTTAACTCCTTACAATTATCCAAGGCACACCACGATGCTAAAACTAAACTGATACAAAGTTCACCAAGAACAAAATAGTAAAGTAAGAGTTAAACTAGTACAGGGGCCACAACCCAACAAGAAAGCCCAGAGAAGAAAGATCCAGAGAACTAGGCAGCGAAACCATCACCTCCCTGATGATCACGGGTGTTCCTCGCATCTGCTCACATCAACAAGTCGATGATCATCGCAAAAGAGAGAACCACATATACAAAACACACAAAAAACAACAGAAGGGTAAGCTAGAGCCCAAAAGTGGTTTTATCATGAAGTTAGTCATACTTTCACAGTCCAATATACATTTATCATCCAAGCATGTTATGACCTTCCAATCAATACACTAAGACTCGACTCGACTCATCCGGATACATATAACCTGATCGGATTCAGCGGATGCTTGCACTTGTGGTGGATACCTCTGCTCACCCCCGAGCTATGTGTTACAAGTGTTACAATGAATGAATTCCCTCACACACAAGGTTAGCCCTTAATGAGTTTCAGGCCTCCTGCTACTCTCACCACAAGAGTCAATCCGCTCTAAGTGAGACTAACTGACTTCTTAGAGTGTTAGGATGCAATCCTTACCAAGTTATATAGATGGGGCACCACCATGGACTCCCACTAACAGGGGTCATGGAATTACATCCCGACCACTGAAGCACCACCATGGGGTCTCACCTAGAGGCTCATGGGATTACGTACTGACCACAGACCAATCATACTCAATCAATTAAGTAATATTTATCATGCACATAAATCTCATGTCAACCTCTATAACCAATCCTCATTCCCATCACATGTGGAGTCCATACCAACTCATCCTTTCCAAACCATGAATATAGAATTTCATCTCATACCAATACCATGCCACTTTAATTACCAACCATCTCATACATGCGACATGCCAAGGTCATGTTAAACTTATCAATCACATACCATAAACCATTCTACTCATACCCATTCGCCCAATTCATGCTTTTAAAAGTAATTGAATCAATCCACAAGTTCAACTTAAAGTAAGGAATTAAAATTCTGTGGCAATTCTCGCTTAAGCTAGACTGATCTCGCTTAAGCTATAAATTCTCGCTTAAGCTAGACTGGTCTCGCTTAAGCTAGAAATTCTAGCTTAAGCTAGACTGATCTCACTTAAGCTAAAATCTCTCGCTTAAGCTAAACTAACAACTTTTCACTGGTTTCAACATGTAAGAACACAAAATCTCAAACAATAAAAACTAAATAAAACACAAACACGTTGCATAAAATGTTGGCATCATATTTTCATGCTTTAAAAGGGTAAACAAATCAATCATGGGAGCATACAAGTATTTAAACAACTCTGTTGTCAATCTCGCTCAAGCTAAGGAGCTCTCGCTCAAGCGACAGGGGTCTCTCGCTCAAGCGAAAAGCTTTCGCTTAAGCGAGATTGAAAACAGAGAGCACTGAGTTCTCGCTCAAGCTAGCCCATCTCGCTCAAGTAAGAGGCCTTCGCTCAGGCAAGCACTCGAAACCAAAGGGGGGCGAGTTACTGCCATTCTCGCTTAGGCGAGAGCTTCTCGTTTGGGCGAAAAACAACTCGCTTAGGCGAGCATAGCATATCTCACCTGTTCTCACGCATGCCAAGCCAAAAATCCATCCATAAACAATACATAAATTATTTTCACACCATCAAAAGCACATCAAATCATCAAGAGCACCCAACAGAACCAAAACAGAAACATTACTTATAAAAGCATAAAAAAAATCGTAGCTTCCCTTACTTGGAAAGAGCTAGCCAAAAGACTCGTATACCCAAACAGTGAGCACCACAACTATGGGAACAACTTATTAAGCTGGAAAAATGGTAGAACAGAGGAAAATAAGGTTACCAAGAGGGATCCTTGCTGGAACCAAGACAACAATGCTAGAAAAAAAAAGGAAGTACGAGATGAGAGATAACTTACGTGAAGAAGGAATGAGTTCGAACTAGCTTGACCATGGTGGTACTGAGCCCTAACAGAGTTTTTGTGGAGAGGAAAGGTAAGAGTGAGAGCACTAATTTTGGCAAGTGAGAGCAGAATGAATGACCTTGGCTGCTTTATGGGCCTTGACACCCTATGGGCCAGCCTTTAGGCCCAACTGATTAGGGTGGACCTTTAAAAATAAGGGCAGAAAATAAATTGGGTCTTACAATTTATATGCTTTTTTTTTCTAAAATACTGACATTTTAATTTTCACATGCTATGTTAGTTTTTTAATGAATGTTTACCAAAATATCACACCAGGTAATATGAAATAAAATTATTTTTTGAGTTGTCACCACAATTCTTTTGGGTGTATATGAGAGTTTTGTAGTTATGTCATTTGAAGTTTGCTTTTTTGTTTAGTATTCGTGGATATAAGCCTCAAGACCTTAAATAAATTTTCTGTGTGATTTTATTTTTCAATTTTGTTCACAAAACATTGCATGAGAAGGATTTGCAATTTTGTTCAAAAAAAGTAATAGTACAAAGGTTTGCAATTTTTGTGATAAAATTACACATTGAGTAATAATGCTTTTGTTTAGTGTGGATATAGACCTTGAGACCTTAAATAAATTTTCTGTGTGATTTTATTTTATTTTTGCTCTTATTTGTATGTGTGTTTTGGTTTGAAGAGATTACTTTTCTATTTGTGATTTCTAACACTGGTATCAGAGCAGAAGTTTTGATCAAAGGATTATGATCATCAAGGGAGGAAGGGGAACAATGTAGCATGTTGACTATAATCAATGTTGCCTATGTAGGGAGGTCTCGATCATTCTTTTTGTGTAATGACTTCATTGATACTTATCTGGTTGGGTCTCACTTGGCTAAGGTAGTGTTGGTGATAGATTCTCCTTGAATATCAATGAGTTGCCAATGACAATGATGTGTAAGTTGTTGTCAATGAATTTGATGTACAAGGCAGTGAGAATTGATGACAAAAAAATATTTTTTTCATCAATGAGTCCCTCCAAATCATAGTTATGACAAGAGTGATTCAAACAAATATGTTGGTAGAATGTCATATGTTTGTTCTAAAGTATGTGAGACTTTTGGTGAAGGAAAATATGTGATTTTTTAATGGGTGTTAATCAAAATTTTCACACCGACTCGTGAAGACAAAAAAAAAAAACAGTCAAAATGTATTTATTATACAAACTACATGTGTGTTAAATTTGGTCATCTAAAGGATAAAATTGATAAAATAATTATTTTAATTTATATTTTTTATTTAAAGGGTAAATGGAAAATGATCTATCTTTGCAGTTGTTACCACGACTCTCAACATTTTGTAGTTTTTTAAAAAGAATTGCACAATAGGAGTTTAAAATTTTATCCATAAAAAATTGCACCATAAGAATTTGATAGTTTTTTTGCGGTCTTTTGCAAAAGAAATTGCGTGGGAGGGGTTTACAATTTTGTCTATAAAAAAGGGTACAATTAGAGTTTGCAATTTTGTTAAAAAAAAACACATTAAGATTATAAGGAGATTTGTAATTTTTGTTGAAAAAAAAATAATATGTTGAATAATAATATTTTGTTTGAGTATTCATATAGGCTTAAGATGCCGAACCACGTTAGATTTGATTTGTGGTTCTATTCATGTTATTGCTCTTTTGTGAATGTGTTTCTGTTCCAAGATATTCTTATGACATGATTTTTCAATATTATATCTTTAAAATATCACTTTATAATTGTTGTGGTTAAACTTAGTGAAATGCAAAGCGGGTGAACACTCCAATTGTTTAAAAGACAATTATACTTTAACCCACTTTGACACACCACTCCAATTACCACTAGATCATCACATCAAATCACATCACTAAAAAGAATCAAAATAGATGATCTAAAGATAATTAAAGTAGTGGGTTAAAAGTGAGTTAAAATATCATTTTTTTGTTTAAATAGTAGGAAAATAAATATATGATACATAGGAGAAAAATTATAGGTTTAAGTGTCAATATGTCTAATCCCTGATAAGATGAGTGATGTTACACAATTTATAACTAACTGTAAATCAATTCGATTGACATATTTCTAGCTTGACTCGTGATAGAGTTAGCTAATGTTATATTCCTTAACTGATTAAATGATATTCATAAGTGAAAGAAGAAAAAAAATTATAAATTTTAAAAGATTTTAGTTTTAAAATAAAAGAATTAAAAGTAAAAGAATTAAAAAAAAACTTAAAATATGGATATTTCTCCCCATTTTTCTACCTGTATTAATCATTGGGTTAATTATTGTTATAATATAATAAAATATTTTTTAATTGTTTTTATCATGATTTAGCAAACCAAAATGACCTGTCACTTGATTTAAGTTATACAATTTGTAACTTTCTTCTAGTTTAACCCTCAAATTATAGAGAAAACTTAACTAATTTGGATAACCCCATGCATGATTAAAATTACTTATTTTTTTTTTTATAGAGAAATAGTTCACATCCATCGAGTAATAAAAACCAAAAATAGATTCAAGCTAAAATAAAAAAATTCACAAGACTCAAAAAATTATTTATTTTGAAGTTCAATAAAATAGTTATTTTGATTATTAACATTTATGCATTAAGAAAAAAAAATCGATTTTTTAATGACATGAATGAAGAATTATTTTAAAATCATTTGATATATAAAACTGTGAAAGGAAACAGTGTTTAAAATGATTTTTGTTGTGATAATTAATTATTTCTCTCACTGAATTTTCTTTGTTGGTCCAAGGAGGTCCAATTCTGATTTATCATTAGTGGAAGGGAGAGGTTAATTGAATAAAATTGGCATGGGCTACACGTGTGACGAAATTGAATCAAGCAAATCTGAGCCGTTAAAAGGGACTACTTCTCGAGAACCAATTTTACTACCTTACAAAAACCCAACACACTCTCTCATTCATTTATTCGAAGCCCTCAACCTCCAAACCCTCTCTTCCTTCTTTCTTCCTTTTTTCTTCTCCGTTCCCAAATCAAACCTAAATTCCCACCTTCTTCCCTCTCACCAAATCGCCAACACACTATTCATTTTTATTTATTAATATATACATACAGAGGGAGAGAGGGGGAATGGATTCGGATCAGGGAAAATTATTCATCGGTGGGATATCGTGGGACACTACGGAGGACAAGCTCAAGGAGCATTTCGGCAACTACGGCGACGTTTTGAGCACTTCTGTTATGCGAGAGAAGAACACTGGCAAGCCCAGGGGCTTTGGTTTCGTCGTCTTCGCGGATCCCACCATTCTCGATAGGGTTCTCGAGGATAAACATGTCATAGATGGCAGAACGGTGACGCTTATTTTCCATTTTTTTACTTCATTTTTGCTGCTGCTGCTTCTGCTCTTTTTTTAAAAATTGTTTTTTTTTGGCGTGTTTGCTGGTGTGTTGGTTTCGAATTGGAGGTGTGTTTGCTTTTGGGATAAAGTGAGGCTTTTTGTGTGCTGGAATGATTGATGGGTTTTAATTGTTTCGTGGTTTGCTCTTGTATGTGGTAGTTGGATTATTTATTTTTCATTTTGAGTGGATAGGGTTTTTCTCTTGGCATGCACTTACAGACTAGTTTCTGTAACACTGGGATGGTTATTTTGTTTCTAGCCGTCTTTGATGCTTGGTTTTCAAATGGTGACTGTTTTGTATGTTGTCTGCGGGGGAGTTGTCAGGAAACAAGTAGCCGATACGTTTCTTGCTGTGTGAACTGTTGTTAATGGATGAATGTGTAAAGGAAGTTAATAGAGCAGCTTTCACTGCTATTTGTTTGCAGTTTATCCGTGCTACTTATGTGTAAATGTTTATGATAGATGACAGTGCTGCTGATATTTTAAGAATTGTTCCCTCTTTGTTCAATTCTTCAAATGTGAAGTAGTACAACTCTTTGAAGTTGCTAGCTTGTGTTCCCTTCCCTTCAATGGTGTATGCATGAACACAAGTGTTCGCATAATGCTAGTATTTTGGAATAAGTTAATATTGGTTTACTTGTTTTCATGGAAGAACATACCCCAGCTTGAACGCAGTACCTCCACTAATGATTCTTTTTGGATATTTGATAGTTTTTATATTTTGTCATTTTTTGTCTTGTATCGTTTTGGATATGTGGATATCTAAAACTATGATTAAAGGCCTCTTCCTCAAAGATTGGTTTTCATAATGTTGATAATTTGGAATTTTGGTTACTTTTGATACCGTGTCATCTTTTCTTTTTCATCATCAATTAAATGCCTAACTAGCAATCATTTTATAATTTCATCATTCAGGTTGATGCCAAAAAGGCTTTCTCAAGAGAGGATCAACAAATTTCTGTCACCTCGAGAGGTGGAAATTCCAATTCTGGCATGAATTCTGGTAATGGAGGAAACATCAGAACTAAAAAGATATTTGTTGGAGGGCTGCCTCCTACCCTGACCGAGGAAAAATTTCGTCAGTACTTTGAGTCTTATGGACATGTAACCGATGTAGTAGTCATGTATGACCAGAATACTGGACGGCCACGAGGATTTGGTTTTATTTCATTTGATACTGAGGAGGCCGTTGATAGGGTATTGCATAAATCATTTCATGATTTAATTGGTAAACAAGTTGAGGTAAAGCGTGCACTTCCCAAAGATGCCAATCCTGGTGCAAGTGGCCGAATGATGGGTGGTGCTGGAGGTGGTGGTTCTGGAATTGGTGGGTATCAAGGGTATGGGGCATCTGGAGGTAACCAAAATGCATATGATGGTCGTATGGATTCTAGTAGGTATATGCAGCCTCAAAGTGCTGCAGGTGGATTCCCTCCTTATGGTTCTTCTGCCTATAGTGCTCCTGGGTATGGATATGGTCCGGCTAATAATGGTATTGGGTATGGTGCATATGGAAGTTATGGTGGTGCCACTGCTGGGTATGGGGGACCTGCTGGTGCAACATATGGGAATCCTAATGTTCCTAATGCTGCTTATGCTGGTGGTCCTCCAGGGGGCCCAAGGAGTTCATGGCCTGCTCAGGCACCCTCTGGTTATGGATCCATGGGCTATGGGAATACTGCTCCTTGGGGTGCTCCAAGTGGTGGTGCTGGCTCTGGTGGCAGTGGTCCTGGTTCAGCAGCTGCAGGTCAGTCCCCCGGTGGAGCTGCTGGATATGGGAACCAAGGTTATGGATATGGTGGGTATGGTGGATATGGTGGAAGTGATAGTTCTTATGCGAATTCAAGTGCATATGGCACTGTTGGTGGACGAACAGGGAGTGCTCCAAACAATAGTGCTAGTGGTCCTGGTGGGGGTGAACTAACAAGTAGTGGTGGCAGTGGTAGCTATATGAGTGGTGGCTATGGGGATGCAAATGGAAATTCAGGTTATGGAAATGCAGCTTGGAGATCAGAACAAACTCATGCATCTGGAAATTATGGAACACCTCAGGGAAATGGTGGGCAGGTCGGCTACGGTGGTGGCTATGGTGGTGCTCAGTCTCGACAAGCCCAACAACAGTAATTTTGATAGTTGGATATCTTGCTGGATTTTGAAATTCAACTTGAGGATCCTTTGCCTTTTAAAAGTCTTAAATCATGAGGTCAGAATGAATTTTTCCAGCAGCAAAGGAGTGGCTCAAAGATCGATGTCAATACACAACGGGACTGGTTGGGTTGCTTGAATCCCAGTAGTTTGCAGTATCTGCTTTCCTAGTTTATAATAAGTAGTTGGTTGAAGAGATACTAGATGCTACTTTCTATTTAGTATTTGTTTCTGCGTGTAGCTTTAATTTGCGTGCTTATGATTTTAGTTGATCTCGAATGGCTGTTCTTGTAGCATTTAAGCTATAGTATGATATTTCACTTATATGATGGTTTGATGCAGTTTATTATCTGTTGTGGTTTTTGTGGTTGAAGTTTAATTACTGTCTCTTTCATTTTCTGATTACATATATTGTCTAGACTCATTGTAGTTGTCATGACAAGTAGAAATATGAAGATGTAGTCAAGCTATTTACTCATAGCAGTGGACACTTGGATTGATCACTTCATAATGGGTAGCGTAATCATAGTGATAGTAAAAACTTTGAGGATGGCATAATCATTTTCCCCCTGTATTTGCACTTGTGTTGTACAGGAGGAGAGGTGCACGAGTATGGAAGTGGTGGAGCCAAGTGTCCACCCGTATCTAAAGAATGAAATTTGGCCAGTCTTATTGTGTTTTTCTGGACCAACGCATCACCAAATTGGAGATTTCTGGCTTTGTGAGAAAAATTTCCTTAACTTTCCATCTGGTCTGTGGTGGCGGAAAGATAGAGAGAGTTAGCAGCACATTGACTATTTCAGTTGGCCTATTCTATAGAATTTTATCCT
>Ga0099823_1005580_pt1 | contig 12583 bp, 9 predicted proteins | sample CowpearedBW_FD_76831 | JGI IMG/M metagenome (GOLD analysis project Ga0099823, IMG submission 76831) | Root nodule microbial communities of legume samples collected from California, USA - Cow pea red BW | ecosystem: Host-associated > Plants > Roots > Nodule | place: USA: California | collected... | reverse complement strand
TACTTATTATAATAAAATTGTTCTTAAATTTGATGATAAATATTATTCATTTTAAAATGTGGATTCTATTACAATTTTATTCTTAAAAGACATATCAAAATATAAAAGAAAATAAAGATATTTAAACAATTTTAAAGTATCATATTTTTAAGTGATGTATAACTATTGGATGGGATAGAAACAAAAATATGTTTAAACTTACAATAATTGTTTTTGAAATAAACACTTATTAACATAATTACTAATTTAAGAAAAATAAATAAATTATTTGTTGAAATAAAATAAAATAATCATATTAATAAATAAGCTCTTCCCTTAAACAGGTAAGCACGAATAAATCAACCCAGAATTGCATTACACAGCGGCGGTACAGTGGACAAATACAGAAAAAATGGAGGAAATTTCGAGCAGTCAAACTAAACTAAGATATTAAATGTGTAATAACTTAGAAGGATTTGGTAGTAATGTATTATTATTTCGACACATTAAGATTAGACGCAACAAGGTACGCAGAAAATAAATAAATTCATTAACGAAAAAAAAAAAACCCGAAATATTTTAATGTTTTACTACAACTTTAGTAAACATGAACTGAAAAATGGAACACTGTACAAAATTAATTACATATGACAAAAAAATCTTTTGATTAAATTATTAACTTCCATTTTATTGCATAACTTTTGTTACCTCACCGATGCACTTATTATTTTGATCACATTGTCAATAAACAAAAAGTAATTAATAGTTTGATTTTCTTGAAGAAAATTTGTGGCTAGGAACAGTGATTTAAATATTAAAGAATGTATATTTAAAAACCTTGGAACCAAATTAAAGCACAAACTTCAGTCATTCCCCATCAAAAGGTCGATAAACAATTATTTTATCCAGAGGTTAGATGTATCCACTATCAGTGTGCATGACTAAATAAAATATACTTCCGTTACTTCATCAATAATATAAATAATTAAAACAAATAATATACAAATGCATATTTTTAAGATTGCATAACATTAAATGATAAAGTTAATAAACTTAAAAGCATTGTATAAAATTTACATTCGAATAAAATTTCCACACCCAGTATTGAGTAAACAAAATGAACTGATAATGAATTTATTTAAATAAGCTTTATAATAAACACTTAAAATAATAATAATAATATAACCTTGTCTCTACACTAATTTTAATTTATGAATAAATTAATTTACAAAAAACTATAGTACAACTTTTATAAATTATTATATTTAATTTATTTATTAACTAATTTTATCTTACCAAAAATACTTGTTTCAAAGTTTTCTTATTTTTCTTTAAGAAATGCTTTGAAAAAAAATAATTGTCCAGCTACACTCGATTATTATTACAAAAGTTCAGCCAAAATGATTTTTAATTACTTGCATTGTCGAAAATAAATTATATATTTTGTATTTTAACAAAATAAATAAATAATAGATGTATAAACTTCAAATATAAACATGGGTTTAATGAAAGTAATGAAATGATCTAAAAGAGACAAGAAACACCTTTAAGGGTATAAAAGCAATTCAAACTAATTTACTGATCCGACCAATTTTAGACGATTCTTGATCCATTATTTAACTCATAAGTTTCATGATCAGCTAACGTTTAGAACAAACCGGTTATCTGTCCAACCATCCAGATTCTCAGACTTAGCTGCAGAACTATTTTTTACACAATAACAATCTAATGCTAATGCAGGCGTTATAACCAACAAAGATCATCAGAAATCCAAAGACACATTCTACAAAATGAGATCTTATCCATGAATAATCAATCTCGAAAATAAAATGCTGTCCAGGTTAATAAAGAACAAGATATACATCGTCCCAAAAAAACTTTATAAACCAATAAAAAAATAAGATTAGACGAGTTTGAAAACTTGGCTACCATTTCACCCAGCAAATTCCTGTACATTGCCATCTCTTCAATTAAGGTTCATTAGGCTTACCCTACGCCTTCTAATGACCTCAATATTCACAAAGATATATATATTTTTTTTTAATTTTTGAGAATATGTTAGAACAGCACTGCTTGGCAGTTACGGGAGGTCCCAGACAACTGGGAGATCCCAGACAATATATACCTAGCAGCAAAAACTTTGGATTTACATGATATATAATAATCAAGGAAAGATACATCTCCCTAATGATCTTAAGTTTCCAACAAAAACCCACAAAAAAGCACATAAAGCAATAAGAATAGGGAAGAAAAGGAATGAAAATCCCTTTCTGCCTGCTTTCTTCGTAGTTACGGTGTCTTTACCTGCAGCAATGTTTGTGTGCCTGAGCTTTACCCGGCTGAAGCTAGACATTCGATTCAAAGCTCGATTCACCAAAGCACTTTCAGCAGCTGATGCAGGAGTAGTAGGTATTGACTCAACAAAGGCCCAGAGAGAAGAGGAGAAGCTACTTGTAGAAACATCTTCCACGGTGCTACTTTGATTGTAATTGCCTTCCGTAGGAAAGCTGAGAGATTCACATACAACACCTAAAACATGACCAAAAAACAAAAAACTAGCATATATCAGGGGATAGCCTAAGACATTTGTTTTAGATTTTACAAAACAGACACTTGAAACTGGCTCGGCTCTCATTTTCCCAGAGGGAATATTAAGTCAGAAAACTTAATTTGAGTTTTAAAAGCTATCAAAATGGCACAAATTTTATACTCCAGAAAAGTTCCTGCCAAGCATAAGCTGGCATGTCAATCAAGAGCATTAAACTGTGAAGAGCTCAGAACAAATGAGATGGGAAGCTTGCATCTCCATCCGAATCAAAGAGTAAAATCATTTTTTGGCAGTGGAGCAACACTGTATCGTGTGCTGTTGACTATACCTGGGGATGATAGTGAGCAAGAATCAACAAAGCCTTCTTCTGATCGAATCAGGGTGTTTCTTTCACCGTGCATCCACAAGTCACCAACAGTTTTGTTGGCATCCTCTGGATTGGATAGCAACTGGTAACTTTGACTTTCGTTATTGTTGCTGACAAGGGCATTTGTATATGCATGTGAATCTGTTTCGTGAATTATTGGCCCCAGGTCACGAAGAAACATCTCTGCATCTTGGTACAGATCAAGTTCACTTAACCCATCTTCAAACTGCAGGTACTCCACCGGATTTTCCACATTTGCCAACGTAGATTCATTATCAATGAGATCATTAATTTCCAAAAAGCCAACCTTATCCAAGTCAAGCCCCTTTGTTTTTATGTTGAAGGCAGAAGAAACCTCAGAAGCTTCAGAAACTTGTAAATGAGAACTAGCCGGCTGGTTGAAATCAAAGCTGGGCTGCACATCAAAATATTGACAGCTATGATCGGTTGTCTCAGGGAACATAACCACCTCAGAGAACTGATCCACAACGGTACTTTGCGTTTCTTCAGAAACAATCTACACAATTTTAGGACAAATATCAGTAAATGACTAGAAAATAAAAGGGCAACAAATCATCAGTAGCTAGGAAAAATCTGATAAAGGACGAAAGGAAGACCAACATTACAATCAACAAATAAATGAGACTGCCTTCTAGTTTCTTTATTTCAGTAGAGATATTCAAAATGTATTATTTTTCAGTATTCACAAATCCAAAACCACAACATATAGCAGCTTTTCATATATTTTTACCGAACAAGATGAATAAGCTACAAATTTTTGCGGTCATATTGGAAGCCAGTTTATAACCAACGACGTCAACAATAATCTTTACCCCCCAGGTAAGGGGAATCAGTTTATAGAAAAAAAGATCAGAACTTGGAAAAGTATAAATAATGACATATATAGTATATGCTGCTAAAGGTTTCCTTCCCCTTCACCCTACCCACATCATAAACAAAAAGGAAATGAAGGTGGATCTAAATCAAAGAAGAAAATTTGAGAAGATCACAGACCTGAGGAAAGTCAAGATAACCATTCACATGCTGCTGATCAAGGACAAGCTCATCATCCAAAATTTCTCTAATGATGTCATTGATTTCATCATCAAGCAAAGGATGCAATGCATTCCCATCCTCAGGGACAACATTTGGAGCCTCCTGATCAGTTATGTTAATATTAAAATCCACAATGTCATCATCCGCTGCCCACTCTTGTTCATTAAATGGTGCACCATACTGTTCACCATTTTTAGGACCAGGTCCGCTTTTCTTGAAAACCTTATAAAGTGCATAGTAGTCCTGATAATGAATTTATTTAAAAAACCGAAAGTCAGTACATTTACTCTTACCATCGTCAAAACAGCAAGGAAAACACATGAAGAAGTTTGAAGAAAAATGGTACCTTAACATCTTGGCATCTCTTAAGCTCCTCTTCATCCATGGTGTATTCATGCATAACCCAATCAGTCCGTGTACCACTAGGAGCTCTGCCTATATAGAAAACCAGGGTTTTTTTCACTCCAACTGCCCTAGAATTGCATATCACATTACGATCCTTTCCTGTTGCCTTCCAGTATCCATGTCTGGTGGCTCGGTTAGACCTTGCACCATTAGGATACTTCCTATCTCTGTGACAGAAAAAGAACCATTGCCTATCTCCAGTTTTCAGTATGGATTGCCCTGCAAAATATTATAAGCCATTAATTAGCTAGTATCCAAACAAGAATAAACTGAATGGCAGCCAGAGTTTTATGAAACAGATTAAAGAAAAAGAAATCATGAGACTGGATATACAAGATAAGTATAGATGCACATAATATCAAAATCTATATAATTTCTGTAAGATAAGCCAAAACTTTAGAACTCCAAAGCACTCACAATATTGAAACATCAATTCCTATTAAATAGCCACCATATCAACGAAGAGATCTCGAACTAACCAACCAAGCAACCCCACCCCCTCCCCCTCATATAAAAAAAAATAAAGAGAGCGTAAATGAAATCAGTCCACAAAGCTAAGGAAAACAAAACCCCTGCGAGCACCCTAACATAAAAAACAAAACATATTGACAGCAACACAAAAATAACTTGAACCGTTAATTAGAGCTAAATATAAAACACCAAATAACACTCAACGCCTTATTGAAGTAAACCCAAGTCAAAAATTGGTACTGCACCAAAAAAAACGCACCCAAAACATCACTTCATCAAAATGCTAAGAACAGTCTCATAACAAATATTTACAACACGAAGATCTGAATTCTCATCCCCACATGAACTTCTAATCGAACAAACAAAACAACCAAATGAAAAGAAACACAAGGGTAGTCAACGCCATAACAATCAGTCAATCATCGACTAAAAAAAATTATAAAGTATAAAGAGGAGAGATCAAATACCAGGCAACTCCTCAGGATCCCACTTATACACATCGGTTTCACGAATAACGTTGAGCTTCAGCCTCTTCCCACAAATCTTCCGCTTCAGATAGTACATCACCAACTCCTCATCCGTGGGATGGAAGCGAAAACCCGGCATCGACGACATCATCTGGCTGAAACAATCAGCAGAACCATATTCCGAAGCCTCACCCATTCTCGATCGTGAGCAAAAACCAAACAACCTCGATCACCCACACCAAACACTACCACTTTCAAAATCAAATCCAAAACCCCCAACAATATGACACGACGCGAACCCCGAGTACTCGAAACCGGCGATCGAAGCCTAGAATCAAAAAACCTAACCAGGGAAATAGAGAACAAAATTTTGGGAATAAAGAAGTGGCGAAGCAAAAATCCCACAACTACATGGTACGAATCGAACCTCCGGGTGAGAGGATCCGAAGACCGAGCTGCGGAACGAAAAACCTAATCCAAGGGTGTTAGAAAGGAACGAAACGCGTGAATTGGGAAAATTGTGAGAGGTTTTGGTTTGGGTTTGGGATAGTGTTGCGGTCAAAGAAGGAAGCTGATATCAGTGGTTGGAGGAACCTTCCTCTGAGGTAGATCAAGTGCCCTTGAGTGAGGGAGTGAGAGTGTGAGATCATCCACGTGATGCGATTGCGTGGGTCTCAAGATTCAACAGTTCCGTGATTTGCCGTGATTAGAGCATTGGGGTCAGAGGTGTACCGGTCACACAATAGGCCGGGTGTATGAGATTGGGATATTGGGTGTGAACATTCGGGTTGGGAATCATACACTCCAAGTCATACTTTTCTTATCCCATACAGTGGTTTCCATTTTTGACTATTAATTGAATGGGTATACGTTAATATGTTAATAGTTTCTTTTATTGTAATTTAAAAATAAAATTGAAAAGTTTTATATATAATTTATTAAAATCAATAAAACCTTTTGTATTGCTTTTTTATCCGAAGAACGTCGTGGGAGTCATGTTTATCAGCTATTACTCTACTGTTAGTATGTAATAAATTTAGTGAAAATATTTAATTTCTTTACATTTAATTTTAACAATGATATACCTAAATTTTAACATGTATCATTTTCAAATAATTATAACACCAATTTAACAAAATATATCAAATTAAATTTTTTTACAAAAATAAAAATTAAATAAGTAAAAAATTGTAATATCCATTTAAATAGAATAATTATATTAAATAAAACATCACATAATTATACCAACTAACCAAGTCATGTCTCATTTTATACCAACCTCATTCTATACCAACACATCAATTTCAGTTTCATTACATCTCATAAAAAATGCATAGTGTCATACTTTAAGTTTTAAAAGTAAATCAATCAATCATTGAAGCAACCAAATAATTCAAAATTAATTCAAAATCAATATGTTGTCAATCCCGCTTAAGCTGAAGAGCTCTCGCTTAGACGACATGAGCCCCTCGCTTAAGCTAAAAGCTTTCGTCTGGGCGAGATTGCAAATAGGTAGCACTATAAGTTTATGCAAGTTCTCGCTTAAGCGATACCTCCTCGTCTGAGCGAGACTTCCCTCACTCAAAACTGGAGTCTGTCGCCTGAGCGACACTCGAGCACGAACCCAGGAGAGTTTCTGTTATTCTCACCTAGACGAGACTTGCTCACCTGAGCGAAAACATGTTTCTCTCCCTACTCATGCATGCAGCCTCAAACACCAAACCAGAAACACAACAAGATATTTTCACTCCAACTTCAACATCATTCAAACACCAAGAACATAAAACAGACAAAAATCGAACAAAATATCTTAAAAACATGAAGTCCTAGCTTCCTTACTTGAACAGATGCTTGCCAACTAACAAAGACACCCAAAGAAGAGCACCACAGCCAGCGACAGAGCTTGGTTGGAGCAGGCGGGGGCCATGACCCCCTCCCCCAAAATTTTTAATTTTTTTTAACTTTTTTTTTTATTTTTTAAATTATATATATTTATAATTTGTTAAATTATTTATGTTTATAAATTTTTTAAATTATATGTGTATTTTTAAATTAGAGAGTAGTATATTAAAAAATTAATGAAAATAAAATTATGTATTTTTTATTTTTTTATAGGATATAATATTTAATGTTAATAAATAATAAAATATTAAATCAAATATAATAAAGAAAATAAATTATTAAGATAATTTTTATTTTTTATTTTTATTGTCTTTTTTAGTTTTTCACATGTTGTATTTATCTCTTACCCTTACCTGATTTCTTTTTATTACGTTACCACACAGGAAGAAAAAAAGTAATTTTCTCTTGTCTCACTTGGTAGTGAATTGATTATCATAATTTTTGTTAGTAATTATGTCTCTCAATTATTAATTATATTATGATAAATTACTTTTTAGTCTTAAACTTGTTTTTTAAATAGGTATATTGTTGAAAAACAAAAGAATAAATTCATTTTTTAGAATTGATAAAAGAAGAGTCAAGATCAAAACATGACAATACGGTTGTTAATCGCATAACAATGGCGACTTTTGAATTGATATGTGCACATTAGAAAAATGGGAAATAAATATTTTGTAAATAATATGATTATTTATATTGAAGAAAAAAAAGCTAAAAAATTTAGTTATGATTAAATTATTTGATAAGTTTAAGGATATGAAAAAACGATGGACAATCAGATAGTTAGTGTAGTTTGTTTTATAGTTATAGCTATACTAGAATATTATTTACTTTCATTGAATGAGTGACGACAATAATATTAAATATGTAAATTTTCAGTACATTATTTTGGTTCCCCCATATATTTTAATCAAGATTCGTCACTGACCACAGCTCTAAAGACGAACTATGCAATTGTAAACTACGGACATAACGGCGAGAATAAATCTCTAGGGACAACCCAAGACTAAACCAAGGTAACCGAGCAGGAAGAGGAGAAAAAAGGGAAAGATTGAACTTAACTTACATGGAGGAAGGACGTTTTGCTAGCTCGGATGAGAAACTTGCTCAAACCCTAACAAAGTTTCTGTTGGAGAAGAAAGTAAGGGAGGGAAACTGTCTTACAAAAAAAAGTATAATGAAATAGTAAGTGTCTGGAAGGGATTTTGGAGTACTAAATGAGCTGACTTGGGACCCTCTAATAAAGTCAGACTCAAACCTTATTAGAGCATAAAAATGGACTTAAAAAAATAAATATTACAATTATAAATTTAGATAAAAAAGCAAAATACTAATTAAATTTTTTTATTAAAAAAAACTCTCACGGTTAAAAAAAAAAACTACTACGTAACATTATTATATTTATTCCGTTTTTTCATATAACTTTCATCAATTTTAATTAGTATATATTTTTTTATGAAAAATGTATCACTCTATTTAGTTTCATGCTTACAATCAATATACATGCATAATTTAATCGAAAAAATTAAATTTATTAAATACTAAAAGTACAAAAAAATTTAACAAAACTCAATTAAATTTTTTTAAACTTATCGAAAACTGAATTAAAAATTTCAAATTTATCTTATACTTAAAACATATTATATATATATATATACATTAATTATATATACATTTTAATCTTACGATATTATTAAGTGACACTACAAACTATATAAGAAAATGTGTTGTTGTCTGTCCAATTACGAAAAATGGCAAAAAAAAAACTCTTTTCGAACGTTCGCGATGGAAGGATGCTTGATCGGGTTCACGGGCTTGCAACACGTGGATCCATCACTATTTCTCTCATTTCCTAGCATCAAAGTTAGGTCACGGAGGGGCGAAAAAGAAAATGCCCCAATCATTTTCGCGTCTCCCAAAAACGTTTCTTTTCTCTCTGAAGGGAGAAGGTACAGAGAAGGGAGAGAAGATAAAGTGCAAAAAAACAATAAAATTAGTTCAAGTTTGAAATAAAAATTCGAACTTTTGGAGATCTTCGGAATCTCACAACTGTCACCACTGTTTATCCCTTTCAGATTATGCCCTAGATCTGATCGACCAATGCGCTGAAAACATTTTTAGCGTCTGTGTATCCCGGTAAGCTATGGTTCTAGATTCTATTATGGGTTATTTTTTTATGTTGTTGGAATGTTTCTTGCTTTGAATTTGGTTTCTGATAACTTATGGGGAAGTTTCAAAATCTTCACACTCTCAGGTTTTTGGAATTCAACGCGGTTTAATGAAAAACTCTGTTTCTCTTTTTGTTTTTCTTTCTTTGGTTTTTGCGAAGTATTAGAATAAGTAAACAAACACACGTCAAGCTGTTAGTTATTTTTGTTTCTTCTTGTGTCTGCTCATCAAGTGATCAGTCTTGAATTTTCTTTTCAGGGAGTGAAGGAGCTTGTCCAAGTTAAGATCTTTAGCTGTAATGCAGCTTTGACTTGCTGAGTTTGTTTCTGGCTGGGATTGTTTTTGCTTGGAATTGACTTGTTTCCACGTTTGGATCTGTACAATGGTTTTCTGGGAAGGATATGTGAGCGATGAATTGATGGGCACGTTTGCCCCTATTGTGATTTATTGGGTATATGCTGGATTTTATCACTTGCTCCCGCCTTTAGAGAAGTATCGGTTGCATACTATGAAAGACGAGGAAAACAAGAATTTGGTTCCCTTTTCAACAGTTGTGAAGGGTGTTTTGCTTCAGCAGCTTGTTCAGGCAATTGTTGCTCTATTCTTGGTCAGTTCTTCAGTTCTTCTACATTTCAGTTAGTTTCTACAAATAACATTTGTCGTTAACATAGTATTTTACTTGAAAGAACTATTCAAGTTTGAGCACTGTTGCTTGCTGATGCTTTTCTTCTCAGTGTTGTTAATAGCATTTTTAAAATGAATCTGTCATTCCATTTTCTAGTTTGTGTTTAGTAAGATTATCCCTACTTCTAATTGTTCCTTGGTTGCTTTCATCTATTTAGATTTTTGGACAAATGACCCTTTATGTTTCTCATATCCTCCCTTCCCATCTTAAAAGGACAAGAGCCTCTTTGTTTGATTTGCAAAATGACATGGCATTAGTTATGTTAAAGCTGCAACTTCTGCATTAAACGAGAAGGCGTTTCATAAAATACCTTTGGCTGAATTAATTGATTAAAAAATTTTAATACCCATAATTAGACCAATGAAAGAGTAATATTAGGAAAACCAAGCCCGAAATGTAGAAGAGCACAAGTGACTCTTCTATTAGTGCAAAGTGATTTTGATAACATGTATTTCACGTATAATGCTTGGGAATAAGAGAGAGCGATCAGTGATTTCAATTAGGTAGTTGCTTCTTTACGTTTTCATCCATTTCTGTTTTTTTTGCTTTCTCATGCTCTCACAGACACAATATTTTGAGCGTGAAAACTCTATGAATTAATTTATATGTAATCATTTCCCACCATGTAACGAGTTTGATTTGTCCATCTCAAAACAATAGTCTTTAGCTATAATTAAGAATGATCCATCCTTGTTTTTCATGAATTGTTCAGCTTCAAATATATAAGCTCTTTATTGGGTAAAATATATTTTCAGCTTGACAGGGCGTCACGTGTCTCTCTATACGGGATCTACTAAATTGCATGGTGTGGCATGTTCATCGAGTGGTCTGTCCAATTGCTTGATATGTGAATGGTTTGATGTTAGATATGAGCTTCCATCTAGACATGTTAGGTGGCATATCAACAGTGAAGGTGTGATATGAAAATATAAATAAGAAAAGAATATTATATAGTCATCTACTGTTAGATATGATTTCACAGTTGTTGATTATCTGCTTATAAATAAAGTATGACTGTTGTATATAAGGCAGGCCGAAACAATAACTGAAGCGCCGTGTTGGCCCCTTGATCTCTTTGTTTCTCTTATATTTATACTTTCTGTTTGTTCTTCTTCTCTCTTCCCTCTTTCTTTCGGTCATTTTGTTTCATGCTATATAATAGTTGATTATTTGGAAGAATCAATCTACATTATAATTTTTAGTTGAATATTTTCTTGTAAATTAGGTTTGGCTTTCAGTTGAGACTCTGCCTTCTGCCTTTTCATTCATGGGAATTTAGGTTCCACTTAAGTGTAAAATTTAGTCTGAATTTGTAATGAACTTTTGTAGCCCTGGCAAAAGAAGAGATATTATAAGGAAGAAAGAGAAATCACATTTGGAGACAGTATAGGAATACCAACACCACCACCGCCAAAGTCTTATCCCACTAGGTGAAGTTGGCTACATGGATTTCACAACAACGCCATTAAATGGTTACAGACCAATTTTTTTGGAGATGTTATTTACCATGAGATCCCTCTTCACAACTTCCTTTATATTAAAATTTAACGGACCCTTTATAGTAGTAGAACGTGGCTATTACTTAAATGATGTGTTTAAGTATGTTAAATTATTAAGTAAACTGTTTGGAATTTCTAGATAGCTGATAAAAATTATAGTGGACCTATCATAATAAATGTCTGGAGAGAGAGAAATTACCTATGCAGTGTTAGAAATCAAACAGTTTTCTGTAGACAAATTCTTTAGCTGTTTCTGATGATACGCATCCTGCAACTTTGCAGTTGACTACAACGACGAATGCATCCGGGGTTATAGTGCAGCCTTCTATGCCGAAGCAAATCTTGCAGATCCTTATTGCGATGTTTGTGATGGATACATGGCAGTACTTTGTGCATAGGTACATGCATCAGAACAAGTTTTTATATCGCCATATCCACTCCCAGCATCACAGACTGGTGGTTCCTTATGCAATAGGAGCCCTTTACAATCACCCTATGGAGGGTCTTCTACTTGACACTGTAGGTGGTGCCATCTCATTTCTTGTCTCAGGGATGACTGCAAGAACAGCAGTTGTATTCTTCTGCTTTGCTGTGGTGAAAACTGTTGATGATCACTGTGGACTGTGGTTACCTGGCAACATCTTCCATTTGCTTTTCCAGAACAACACAGCTTACCATGACATTCATCATCAACTACAAGGGCTCAAGTACAATTATTCTCAGCCATTCTTTTCCATATGGGACAGACTTCTTGGCACATACATGCCTTTCAATCTTGTAAAAAGGCCTGGAGGGGGGTTTGAGGCAAGGCTGGCAGCGAAGGAATAGTCACATTGTAATTCTTGAAACCCACATCAGAACCCATATTTTTTTTCTTTAGGACCAGACCAGAGGTTTATTATAGGCATTTCTCAAGTTGATTGGAGCTTAGTGTTTTTTTTTTCAGTTCATCTTGTTACTGTAGGTTTTGCCAACCCACCTTGTGTAGCATAACTATGATGATGTGATTAAGGAGTTTTTTTTTTTTTTTTTTTT
>Ga0099823_1005579_pt1 | contig 12586 bp, 5 predicted proteins | sample CowpearedBW_FD_76831 | JGI IMG/M metagenome (GOLD analysis project Ga0099823, IMG submission 76831) | Root nodule microbial communities of legume samples collected from California, USA - Cow pea red BW | ecosystem: Host-associated > Plants > Roots > Nodule | place: USA: California | collected... | reverse complement strand
GGAAATAATTCAAGTGTGAGTTACAAGTCTCATATTGAATATATAATAAAAAAAGTTAAACACTATATAAAAGTAAAGACCCATAATACTATTATCTTAAAGTTTTGGTGTAAAAGTAGTGTCAACCCATAATAGAATTACTTTAAGGGTTTGGTGTAAAAAGGGTTCAATATGTTTTTGGTCCTTCAAGTTTAAGTGAATTTTGGAATTAGTCATTTTTCAAAATTTTATACCAATTTAGTCATTCATCTTTAGAAATGTGTAGATTTAGTCCTTCTTACCAATTTTTGTTAAGTTTGTTTGACATTTTAAACGCATTTTATGATAATATTTGAGTTAACATTGAAGCGAAAATGTGAAAAACGGTATAAACAATTCAAATACTATCATAAAATGCACTTGAAACGTCAAAAAAGCTTAACAAAATTTGGTTAAAAAGACTAAATTCACGCATTTTTAAAGATGAATGACTAAATTGGTATAAAGTTTCGAAGAGAGATTAATTCCAAATTTTACTAAAACTTGAGGGACCAAAAACATATTTAATCCGTGTAAAAATGATGTAAAATGTCTTACATGTGTAAGACTAATGTCATAGAACCACATAGAACCAGAATCTCTCAAATGACTAGAACTCTATAACTCATATGGAAAATATATATAACCCAACAAGTATCACATAATAAAGGTCTAAAGAGGAAGCTCATGATGTTTAGGATGTTCATTTATGGATGTAATTGAACTCATCCCCACTCCACGTTGGCACTTTCAAGACAAAATCTTAGAGAGGTACATTGATGTCACCTATTTTCATTAAAGAAATTTTAGCTCTTTGCACATTAAATTCAACTATATCACTACTTAATTAAGGGAACTTATATATAGGATTTAAAATTTTCTTGTACTCCTGTCTCAGTCAAGACTATCGGATGAGAAATATTAATCAGTAAAAATTAGTAATAGAATGATTAGTAATTAGCAAACACTATTTTTGGATAAAATTTGTATTTACTACTTTTTTAATCAATGCTGTTAATTATGTTATGTTATAGTTGAATGTTGGAGTTAGAGGGAGTCGTAATTAACAACGGAGATTCATAAGTTAAAATCAATATATATATATATATATATATATATATATATATATATATATATATCCTTAATTTCTAATTGGAAAGGATAATTAATTGTATTAATTTTTATTTTAATAGTATTATACAACACATCCAACAACAATGTGAATTTTTAATTATATTATTTTTTTAATTAAGTTTAAATATATTTAAACTATTTTCCTTTATCTAAGGTGAACATGCGGTGAGTGCATTGAATACTTAAAAAAAAGATAATTCATAATTAATCTTAAACCTAATTTATCAATATATTCAATGATTAGAAATAGTAGAGTGGCATAATTAAGAAAGAAGTAAAAAGCACATTATTAACGAGGATAATTGGAGATGACGTATGGGAGTACGTGATGGTGAGATTGAGGAATGAACAGTGCATAAAATATGAAGGAAATATTGAATATTCCAATTTCAAACTCATTCATTTCAACTACCCTTATCTTACACTCTCACATGGCATGCCCAACCTACCCTCCTACACTTCTTCATTTTAATCATGACTAATTCCACTGCTAGACATGCTTCTCTTTTCTTAAGTATTTTCTACAATTTCTGCAATACATTTATTACATATATCAATTCTTTGTAAAATGAGATTTATCAAATTCTATACTGTTATCTCAAAACAAGACACATGAATATCAATCAGAAAACACACACATATATACATGATATAAAATAATATGATAGTTTATTTGACATTTTCTTACCGTAGAAAATATTTTCAACGATAACTAAATTTTCAGAAAACATAAAGAAAAGTTAAATCAACATGAGATTCAACTGTCCATAATTTTATTACGGATTAAAAATGTTTTTATTCCTTAATTTTCAATGAATTTTGGAATTAGTCAATTTTAAAATTTTGGACCGATTTAATTTTTCATTTTTTAAAATACGTAAATTTAGTCATTTTAATTAAATTTTGTTACGTTTATTTGATATTTCGTACGCATCTCAGTATTAAATTTGAGTTGTTTATACTATTTGACATATTTTTTGTTTTAATGTTAAGTCAAATATTATTATAAAACACGCTTAGAATATCAAATAAACTTAATAAAATTTGATTAAAATAACTAAACTCACGTATTTCGAAAGATGAAAGACTAAATTTGTCCAAAATTTTGAAATTGACTAATTTCAAAATTCTCTAAAAGTTAAAGAACCAAAAACATATTTAATTATTTTATTAAAATCTATACTCCGATTAAAGAATAATTTCTTTGGATTCTTCATAATCCAGTTTTAAATAAGAAACGCCAATGGTTAAAATTGCAACTTTAACTGATTAGTTCTTTGAAACTCAAATCTACTCGTTTTTATTGTAAAATTGTAACTTCAAATAGTTCAGAAATATCTATGTATATATGAACACATGATAGTGGACACAATAATCTCTCCCAACATTCTCCCATTTTTTTCTCTTTCGTGTTTCCATCCGATTAACATAAAAAAATCACAATGATTCGCATCTTCAATCGTCGTAATTAGTGCATACCTAAAGGACATATAACCTTAAAAGTATTAAATTTTTATCTTACATAGATCCATTTCATACAAGATTATATCTTATGAACACTAATAAAAAACTTATTTTAATGTTACCTTAAACTTGTTAATTAGTTTTCCTTAAAAAAGAAAAAAAAAAATCTATAGTTAGTAGTTGTAGCAAGAAGTGTTAGAGTGGAGTTACATCAAGATATTATATTGGGGTTGCAGTATATTATATTCCAAAAGGCAAAAGGAAACTAGAGAGAGTGTATGTGTACCACCTTCCCAAACCTTATAATGGGCCCACCTTAAAGCACAGCCACCCAGAAGATAGATAATGTCCCAACTTTTTCACACCACTAACTTTCTGACACGTGGCGCACACAGATTCTCCCACTCTCTCAAAGCCACCAAAAACAGCAAAACCCCATTCACTGCTTACACAAAAACATAAACACAAACACAAAACAACTTCCTAAGTTCCTAAGTTCTTAGTTCCTTCCTTTTTTTTTTCCTAGTTCTCACCGAAACGGCAACCGCATACTAAACTCACTCACTCTGACAGAACTACTAACTCCCCGAATGTTGGAAGGAGAATCAGCTGGCACGTGGGCGCGCACGTGCGACACGTGCCGCTCCGCAGCCTCCACCGTCTTCTGCCGCGCCCACAACGCCTACCTCTGCGCCTCCTGCGATGGCCGCGTGCACCACGCGTCCTCCTCCTCCTGGCACGAGCGCGTGTGGGTCTGCGAAGCCTGCGAGCGGGCCCCCGCCGCGTTCCTCTGCAAGGCCGACGCCGCCTCCCTATGCTCCTCATGCGACGCCGACATCCACTCCGCCAACCCCCTCGCAAGCCGCCATCACCGCGTCCCCATCCTCCCCATCGCCGCCGGCCACCACTCTCACGTCGAAATCGACGTCGCCGACGACGACGATGGTGCTGACGTGGATGACGAAGACGAAACCGCTTCCTGGCTCTTGCTCAACCCTGTCAAAACCGGCACTGTCCCTAACAGCAACAATAATGGGTTCTTGTACAGTGGTGAGGTTGACGAGTATTTGGACCTTGTTGATAACTGTAACTCGTGTGGTGACAACAACCACTTCGCTGCAACCACCACTACTGCCACCACCGCTGATCATTACGCTCAGCACCATCATTTTGATGCTGTTTCTCAGAAGAGTTATGCCGGGGACAGCGTGGTTCCAGTTCAGCAGCACCAGCATTTTCAGCTTGGCTTGGACTTCGAGAACTCTAAAGCTGCCTTCAGTTACAATGGTTCTATTAGTCAAAGTGTAAGCCTTTCTAATTCCCTTTTTCCTCTTTTCCTTTGGTTTTTGTTTTTTGTTACGAACACGTACAAAATATGAAAACTTTTTTCGGTATTTGAACTGTACTTCGCCTTCTACTAGAGCTAACTCTCGTGGGTGGTTTACTTTTCTATTGTTCATTCATGTAAACCTCAAATTCATCCAAACCAAGCTATTGGGAGGGGGAAAGTGGTGCTTTTTGTTTGACTTGGGTTGTGGTATATATTATACTACATGTTCCTTCTTTTGACAGGGTGGTTTTCTCCCTTTTGGCCTTCACGTGACATGTTTTTTGTCAAAGTTTTCGATTTCACAAATAGTTTCCTTTCCTGGCATGTCCAATGCCAGCTTTAACTCTCTGGACGAAGTTCTGTTTACCCTGTTTTTGGCCTGGGGTATCTCATAATCTGTCATGTTGGACTGTTTGCCATTAATTCGACCAGTTCCGAGGTCGTGTTTCATGTTTGGTTTAATTTGTACAGAAATGGTGTGTCCATTCGTTCTGCAACTTTTTCTGGCTCTCTTTACCTTTTTGCCTTTACACTTTTCCTTTATCGGAACGAATCTAAAGGAAAATTAAGTATCATACTTTCTTTCTATGATAAGATTGTTTCCTTCAGTAAACAATTGAAAACTTTCTGCCTTTTTATTCTACTAAATGTTAATGTGAGAGTGGATCAATTTTCTATATCATACATATATGCATGCAGTTGCCGTTCTCTCACTATAATTTATTCTGTAGTACACTCCGTCATGTCCTTTACCAAGGAGCAAACAAGTTCTGTCACTGACTTGTTCTAAAGCGCTAAAAGCCATATCCCTCTAGATTCTCGTACTTTTGTAATCTCAACCAGTTTTTATACATAAGCATAGGAATATTAATCATATTCATCAATTGTCTGACCTAGGATTCCCCAAGATGTTCTTTTTATCTCGAACTTGTGATCTCGTGAACATTATTAACTGGTGTTCGTGTTTGCTTCCTTTTTCGTTGAATTCAGATTTCAGTTTCATCGATGGATATTGGTGTTGTACCCGAATCACCGATGAGGGATGTCTCAATTTCCCTTACAAGGCCCCCCAAAGGGACGATTGACCTATTTTCTGGACCCCCCATTCAGATGCCTTCACACTTTTCTCCAATGGACAGGGAAGCCAGAGTTCTAAGGTACAGAGAGAAAAAGAAGACAAGAAAATTTGAGAAGACAATCAGGTATGCCTCAAGGAAGGCCTATGCAGAGACCAGACCCAGAATAAAGGGTCGATTCGCCAAGAGAACAGATGTGGAAGCTGAAGTGGATCAGATGTTCTCCACAACACTAATTACAGAAGTTGGATATGGCATTGTTCCCTCTTTCTGAATATGCTGTGTTGAACAAAAATGGCCACAAGACAGAGACGTGATCAATAGAAATGGGGCAACCTCTTATGTACTAAGTTGTTTTTTGTTCATAATGTATTTTTTATGTAATCTAATTACTCCCAGTTGCACTAATCGGATGCTTTTATTATTTTGTTTACTGTATTTTGAATGAAACTTGTATTTGTAAATACAGTCCTTGTATTGAATTATAGTCAACATATCTTTCATAAGTTTTCATTTTCTCCATTTCTATCATGGTGTATAATTTGCTTCAAAGATGACCAACCAATAACTTCTGTTTGTGCTATTTGTCGTTTCATTTAGTTGCAATCACTTCAATCAAACTCAGTGGTGAACAGATATTCAGGGACCAAGACTAATTATCTTTGTCAAATATCATGCAGGTGCATTGAACTTGTTGTGGCTTCAGTTTTGGTTTATATTATATATTCGTTTCTCCTCTTTTTCTCTTTATGATTTCCACTGTTCATCATTCCTCTGCATAAAATGCTCTTATATCATCAAGAAATCATGAGAGCTTTTGGCATATTTGGCTAAAAGTGAGAGAATTCTATTTTGGAGGAAAGAATGCATTTAAAAACATTGATTAGAAACTTAATGATTAAGGTTATACATATGGACTAATATTGTGTCTGTGTTTCTGTTGTTAGGCTTTCTAGTTTACTTTTGGAAGTGAATTTTATGCTTTAACATGTGTGTTCTTTAATTTTGAGAAGTCAAAAATGCTTTTGTAACAGTATAGCATATTCCTACAGAAAAAAGGATATTTTTATGATGTCTCAAAGTACTTTTTGAAAAATTGTGAACAAAATTGCTACGAGTTTTTCGTATAAAAAAATGCATGAACTTACTTTTAAACTTTTAGCTTTAACATGCTCTTGATTATTATAGTCTACAAATAACTGGGAAGTAGATTTTAATCTTTAACTCTACAAAATCTGACAAAAGTATTATGTTTTTCTCATTCCAAGTAGTATATTTCGTACAGTAAATTGAAAGTGCTGTAACAAAGTTCCATTGCACTTTTTGCCCTCATGAGAGTGAATGTTTGACAAAAAGTAGAAGGAAACGAATCTAAGCCAGAGTTATCGAATGATCAGAAACATGAATCAAACAATGATGCTTTTTGGTTTAAGTTTCAGGTTGTCATGGTCCATAAATATTTGAATAATCAGTATCTGCGATTCTATTTGCTGCAGATGACTAGTGATAGCAAACAAATATTCATTCCTTCCCACATATCATGACTTCAAAGCATCATGATACCAGATCAAAATGGTTACAGATCAGCACCAAAATTACAATAAAACTTTTTTCTTTTCTTCTCTTTCACTGAAAAAGTAGGATACCTCTGATTTTAATCTTGTACTCTCTGTTAAGTAGAATATTCATTCAAAATAGAATAATCAATGTAGCATTGGCTATTTGTCTATAACATGCACAAATTACTGTCATACACTTCTACTCTATACATCTTTTCTTAAGCAGTATTTATAGTAGTCTGAATATATATATTTTTATGTTTTATTTATGCCACTACTTTTCTATTTTCTTAAGGTATAAAAGTATCCGATTAAAGAGACAAGAAACTTGTGTTATAATAAGTTTCTTACTAAGTTGTCCTAACAAGTTTCTTAGTTCAATCAGTTTACTGAAATAGTGGTCCTCGAACAAAAGTGGCTGCACTTTTTTATTTTAGGAAAGGCATGAGACACAAGTAGAACAAAGAAGAAATGGTGGTGGCTGCTGTCTTTTGATAGTATTGATACACAAATATATACGAGTCGGTCACCAAAACTAATTTGACTCTTATACAACTGATAAGTCTATATATGAGTTGGTCATCAAGATTAACCTAACTCTTATAAAATTGATAAGTCTTTATAAATGAGTGAATTCATTGAGAAAAAACAATTAAAATGAGATCAGAGTCTAACTCACACAAACGAGTAACAACACCTTTAATCTAAAATCTTAAGACAGTGAATTTATGCATTTTACTTTATATGTTGCTCAATTTTTTCATTTTTATCCGGTACCGGTATGAGACTTAGACTCTTTCTTGTATTCTGAATGAATGGTACCTTTTGTTTGGTATGCATGCCACACAAACTGCAAAACTACATGCACTCACCAAATTGACAAATTGATTCTAAAGTGGAAAAGAACATAGATTCCCTTTCCGCTATTTCTTTTTCTTTTGAGCAAAAAATTTCCATGCCTTGAACACATCCTGCATAACTTAGCCAACTTCTTGGAAATTTTGGATCTAAATGTTTATATAAAGGAAATTTTCTGTTACTGCTGAGTCATAAGAAACTGTGATATTTGAATATCATTATTGTATTTGCATAACCATAACTAGATTGTTCATTACCTTCCATCATAGGCATGTATTTCATGTTAAAAGTTATTAATGTATCATTTGTGCAACTCAGAATAGTCTTTACATATAATCGTAGCATGTAGCATAAGAGGGAAAAGGGTTCTTTATATGAAAGAGTTACTTCAATCTTGAAAAGCAAACATGTGCGTGGCCCCGAATTAAGCACAGTGAAGCATGGCCAAATATTTTGCTTTTGCTTTAAGATCCACAAACTCTAAGAGAACCAAATCCACCTTGCTAATTTTCCAGCAGGAAAAGTAACACAAACAATGACAAAAGTGTTCCAATTATTGATGAAATCTAGTAAGTTTCCACCATGATTATGGAGGAAAGACAAGAACAGAGAAAAACAAGCTCATAAAGGGTGTAGTTTTATTATTGTTTTTTTTACTTTAAAAAATGAGTACACAAGTAGTGAAGATCTCACCTTTTGAAACTGATTTTGTTCCATGTTTTCAAAATCTATATATGAATATTATGACTTATTATTATTATTTTTATAACACTTTCATTTGTGACATAGATTTGAATGGACAAATGAACAAATGAAATTTAAGTAACTCTATAACTCTTACAAAATATTTTATATTACAAAAGTTAGTGAAAAAAAATACATAAAAGATAAAAGTTTGGATAAAAAGTAAAATTAATATAATGTGCAATATTTTAATATTCAACCTATTCAATTTATTTCTCCTTATATTATCCTTCATGTATTAGCATTTTATCATTTTTTTCCTTACATTTGAGTAATTATGGTATACTATATCTAGTAAAAATTATAATATTATATAGTTTGGCTTGGTTAATTGAGTAAGATGCATGAGTTAGTGTGAACTCCCTTGCATGTGTTCAATTCCTTAATTCAATGCACCCTTGTTTTGTACTTTCATCTTAATTGTTCTCATAAAATTGATGCAAATTATAAAACTTGGAGGCTTCAATAATTTACATTGTTTTTTTTTTTACTAAGTGCAGTAAACTTTCAATTATTTTATTTAAAATTATGCACGGACTCTTATTTTATATTTCTTAATTCCAATTTTTGTAAGCATTTTTTAAAATAAAATATCTTTCTACAAAGTACATCTTGAAATAACAAATGGATAGCAGTTGAGAGTGAAATCAGAAAAGTAAGTGTAATTACTTCACACTGACATACCCACAACGCAAAACCTCTAACCTTCTTCACTACTTGACCACTTCAAAATTTCACCCCAAAACCTCTAACCTTCTTCACTACTTGACCACTTCAAAATTTCACCCCAAAACCCAAACCCTAACTTTTACATTTACAATTACCATCTCCATCACTTTCTCTTTCTCAATTTTCCTTCTGCAATAGAATCCTTCAAATCAACAATTCACTGAGCTGTGAATCAATGTGCTGGAGCAATTAGGGATGAGGGGTTGACGGGTGATGAATTAGGATTAAAGGGTATTTTAGGGATTAAGGATTTTGTTGGGGCACAGAAAAAAAAAGGGAGGTACAGAAAGAAATAGCCCAGACCTAACATGAATCAACACTCGTGAAGGGGCCCAAGAATTGGAAATGCAAAGGCCCAGTTTTCATGTATATGTTGGCTTCCGGTAAGCCCATTCGAAAAGGGCCGAATCATGTTTATAAAGGCCCAGCTTAAAGCAAACTAGAGAAACCCTTTGCCGCCATTGCCGCAACTCATTCATTCATTTATCGCCACCACCGGCGAAATCCCAAACCAGTTTTTCTATCATCTCTTTCCACAGCAGGTGCGTTTATTCTCTGGCGCGCAACTTGCTAAAGGGTCATTGGCAATTTTTATTTTATTTTTTTATTTTTTTGTGATTATCGTTCTTGAGTTTGGCAGATTTTGAAGCAGAAACATGGTGAAGAAGAGAAAGCGCAGTGATAGTAGTGAAGTTGTTGCACAGCCCAAAAAGGAAGATGCTGCTCCAGAGAGACCAGCGAGGACCCTTCTGGGTTGGAAGGATAAGAGTCAAGTCACTGATGAAGTAGATGACAATAATGTTGCTTCACCAAAATTCAGGAACAAGGAGAAGGTTTTGGTCACTTGCTCTAGGCGCATCAGTTACAGGTACAACCTAATACACACCCCATAATATTTTACATATTTTGTGTGCTTTTTCGAGTTTGGATTACTCTAATTTTGTGTCTTGATTAAGTTTAAGAACAGAGAAATCTTGTATATTGTGATGGTATTCATGGTCGGAGTATTTATTTTGCATTAATTTGTAGGTACCGACATTTGATGTTGAACTTGGTGTCACTTTTGCCGCATTGCAAGAAGGATAGCAAGGTTGAATCAAAAGAAACTAAAGGCGCTACCCTTAACGAGCTTGTGGAGCTCAAAAGTTGTTCCTCATGTTTATTTTTTGAGGTATTTTATGTATATGCTACAAGGTTTTTTCAGTGCTGTGTTACTTCAATTTAGGATTGATGTGTTGTTAAGTTCTGTAGGCTAGTATTTGCATTATTTTTGCGCTATTTGGCAAAGTTGAAGCATGCTAATAGGTAGAAGAATTCTTTTGTTGGTTACCACTGTTGATGCTATTTCATTACGATATGGTAGCCATGAGTTTTCGTCTGGTCAGCTTGTTATATTCTATTGGTGTCTTCTCTCATTTTTTACGTATCAATTTCAGTGCAGGAAGGGAAAAGATCTTTATCTCTGGATGGCCAAATGCCCCGGTGGCCCATCTGTAAAGTTTTTAGTTAGTGCAGGTAATTTTCTGATCCGATCATTGTCATAATGTTAATATAACACTACATTGCTTGCTCTGATTGTGTAGAGTTCTGATGTCTGTATACTTTAGGCATCACTGGTCATTATTCCCAGTGAACTATGACTTTGTGTTTCTCTCTCTCTCTCTCTGTCGGGACTATTTTTTGTAAACTTTTAGTGATTTTCCCTTTTCCTCCACTGCTTTTTCAGTGCATACAATGGAGGAGTTGAAGCTCACGGGAAATCACCTAAAGGGTTCTCGTCCACTTTTGACGTTTTCTGCAAATTTTGAAAAAGATGCACATTGGAAACTGTTAAAGGAGATGTTGTTACAGGTATGTGGTTGGTTTCTTTCTTTGCAAGTCTTTGTTTTTGTCCGTATAGTTCCATCCAAGGAAAGATTAGGAAAGCTTTAAATTTATGTTTATTACTCTCATATGTGCACTTTCATATACAAGGTAAAGGTTAGCTTGATCATTTCATCTTAGTTTGTTGATTCATGATGTTGTACACCATGAATTTACGGCATAATTGCTTCAGTGCTATCAACCAATGTAATTGGAATCTTACATTTTGGTTGTCATATATTCGCCTTGGAGTTTTTTCTCAGTTTATTGTCCTGATCGGAGAAAATTCAATTGACGTTATTGTTATGTCCACCAATTTTCACGTAGTTTAGATGTCCACCAATTTTCACGTAGTTTAGATTGAGTTAGCTGAGTTCTGTTTAATTTATATTTTCTGTGTGCAGTTGTTTCTATTTCTGATACTGTTGTCTGTCTACTGTATTTGATAATTTCTGATACACTATTTCTTTCTTTTTGTTTAGATATTTGAAATACCAAAGGACCATCGAAAAGCTAAGCCCTTCCATGATCATGTTTTTGTTTTCTCAATAGCTGATGACCATATATGGTTCCGGAATTACCAGGTTTGTGTTTGTTTTTGCGCAAGATGTTAAGAATGTCCTTTACTACTTTTGAATTAATATAGAGATTAAAATCTGGAGATTGTTAGGAGCATCTTTTCTGCCTACTTCTAAACAAATTAAGTGTATACATTGTTATTATAAGTATGTTGATTGCTCTTTTTAGCCACAGGTTGATGATTGAAGTGATGTTTGGGTTGAGCACTTTTAACCTTTACTCCTTTACTTTCTTATAAACATTACTGAAGAATCAACTTATCTGTACATTTCAATTTGAAGGATTCGTGTTTGAAAAGATTTCAATAATATATAAAGAATGATTTAACCACAACAATTTTGAAGATGGAGGATATTTGACCATTATAACGAGTTTAAATAAATTTGATCTACTACCAGTGTAAAACATTTTATTTGTAAATTTATAAACATATATTCCACTATGGTATTGTTTCTTAAGCGCAAAGGAAACTATGATGGTCAGTCTTATCAGATCAGTGATGTCTGAATCAAGTGCTGATTTTGGTTTGACCTGTGCAAGCCTGCAATAGACGTTCTACTCGGTTTTTGTTGGATAATAAACCGTTAGATTGAGTAATTTGTGTTATACTCATGACATAGTCATTAGAGGACAATAGTTATTTTTAGTTGTTCGCCATACTCGTATTTAATGCGAACATTATGTGGTCTCATTTTCTCCAACTATATAATATTGTTTTTTCCATGACACTATTGTATTATTTTCTGCCTGTTGCTAATGCCTACTGATGAATGTTACATCTTTATTCCATTGCAGATTTCTGTTCATCATAATGAATCAGACAAATTACCAAGGGGAGGCCTTGATAAAATGACATTGATTGAGGTCTGAAAACTGGTTCTTGATGTATATTTTGATCTTTCGATTTCTAACATTCATTTAACCTGTGAGCAAACTATTTGTTTAGGTCGGTCCACGGTTCTGCTTGAACCCAATCAAAATATTTGGTGGCAGTTTTGGTGGCCCAACATTGTATGAGAATCCATTCTATGTATCTCCAAATCAGGTACCAATGAATGTATATTTTCATGTATGCTTAAAATTTCTCAAAAACTCTACTAATAATAATTATATCTGTGATTGGTTGCTGGTTGTGATAGATTCGAGCTTTGGAGAAAAAGAAGAAGTCTGGAAAGTTTGCTAAGAAGGTCAAAGCAAAGACAAGGAGGAAAATGCATGAGATGTCTAATCCT
>Ga0099823_1005575_pt1 | contig 12588 bp, 7 predicted proteins | sample CowpearedBW_FD_76831 | JGI IMG/M metagenome (GOLD analysis project Ga0099823, IMG submission 76831) | Root nodule microbial communities of legume samples collected from California, USA - Cow pea red BW | ecosystem: Host-associated > Plants > Roots > Nodule | place: USA: California | collected... | reverse complement strand
GCACCCAGGTAACTGTATCTTCATTTTTATCCCTGATCTAGTGACCCTAGTAATTTCATGGCATGCTTTCTTTCCTTTAGCTTCACTTAAAGGTAGGGCAAGTTATTGAGTCATAACAACCTTTGTGTTACAAATTTTATTCTTTTGCCAACAATGAATCCTTTTTGACAATCACTGCAAAATTATTTCCACAAGGTCAGGCATTATATGAAATATATTCCACGTAGTTAGCCAAACTCTTCATGTGCATATCCTTATTCCAGGCATCCTTTAGAAATATATGAACGATGGGGCATAGTGATGATTTCTTTATGATGCCATTATTTTATTGGTTTAAGATGTTCCAATAATCAATCTGAGATCTCAATTGTCATAATTCAAATAATTAATTCTGTTCACATAGAGTTTCTGTATATTGTCTTCAGTGGATACAAATACAAATATTCATTCTGAACTTCTCATGGTGCATCTCATTGATCTGTTATGCATCAACAGAGTGACAGTGTATATTCTTTCTTGAATGGAGGTCTATGGTTGGTAAAGACAAACTGAAATGTGTTTGTTTTTTCAGTTTTTTAATTTATTGTTTTAACTCCTAAAAACCCAGTTTTTTACTTTGTTTCTGGTTACATGTTGATAGCAGGAGTCACACTATCTTTAGTTATGATTGGCTCTTGTGAAATTGCATGTGCTGCAAAGATTAAAATTCATCTAACAAACAATAAAAGCAACCTCTTTATCATTTGTCATTTGATATCCTAATGGTTGGTCAAAAGAAAACTTTTAATCATTTTGTTGTCTATTGGAAATTCTCGGTGTACTTTAGCATATAAACTCAAGAGAGACTTGCAGAATTACATGTGTTGAGTGGTTTTATTTTATTTGATTTTCTTAAATTTGAACACCATGGTTATTTTATTGTTATATGAGCAACTGAAATTTTAGTGTCGTCTTATGGCTCTGTTTTATGCTGGTAAGATTAGATTTTGCAGTATCAAACTTTAACAGTACCATCCTACGGCATCGTATTCCTAATTTGCTTCATCCTTTATGTTTAACAAGAAGGGATGAGTTTCTGTTTTTTTTTTGACATTTCGATGCATGATCTGAAAAGTATACAATAACATGATGTGAAAAGTTTATGTCACAGAAATTATAAGCAATGGAATGAGGCAGATTCATCTTTTATTCCACTTAAAGTAGCGCTAAAAAAATACGCCAATGCTGTCCTTGCTGTGGCACTGCCACTGTGTGTAGATAACTTTCTACCTTCTCAATCTGAATATTTACTTATATTTTGTTCTTGCATCATGTTACTAAAATAGTGTGCTGTTATTTGAAGGCTCAAGCTAGTAAAGGCCACCCCTCATGCCTATGTAGAGAAATGGTGTGGCATTCTGAGTGGTGAGTGGAGATCCTTGATTGATTTATGGCCTGTGAGAAATTGATATCTATGATTTTAACTGACTTTGAAGACATACCTTCCCTCATGTAGGCTCTGATGATTCAGAGATTGACCAAAATGTAGAAAATCTAGTCAATTCAGCACGGCGGAAGTTGCTTGATGAGTCCAGTAACCTTGCAGCTGCACCTTTCAATGGACCTACTATACAGATCAGTTCTATTCCAATTACCCAGAGCAGTGGAGCTTTTCCAGCCTACCCAGACACCAATAAGAATCAAAATCACTCACCTGCACAATTGCCTTCACCTTCTACAGATCAACCAAGTCAACCAACTTCAGCTAATGTTGCTTCTGGAAAATTATGGGAGTATATTATTATAATAGCAGGTGTAGCTGTCTTGGTCATTATTATTTTTATCATGCTTTGCATTTGGCGAAAACGAGCAGCAAAAGTAATAAAGCCATGGAAAACAGGAATAAGTGGACAGCTGCAGAAAGCATTTATAACAGGTAATATATCAGTTTTGTAAGCCTAATTTATCTTGGTTTCACTTCATTCTTTAACCCTGTTCAAGGGAAGCTAGGGCATGTTTAATTTTTTGAGCACAACTTAGAACAGCATTATTAGTATGCACCAAAGAATTTGAGATTCCTTAAATGAACTTGGCGGAAATAAATTATTGATTTGAAAAGGTTTAACTTGGCTATTGTCAGCTTACCAAATTTTAAACGCCTCATACTTCCCTCGTGTATGTTCTTTAGTATGTAATAATGCGAAGTGTCAAACTATGAATCAATTATGTCTAATCTCTTCCTTAAGTTATTAGGTCAATCCAAAATTCCTGCTAAGTGGTATCTGGGCTTAGATTTATTAACAGGGTTAGGGACTCTGGAAGAGGTTATAGCCAACAAAATGGTAAAAAGTTCCCAATGTGATCCATAGGTAAAAAGAATAGAAGTTAATGTTATCATATGTTGACTGTGTTTTGTCCTTGTATGTAATGTAGGGGTCCCCAAGTTGAATCAGGCAGAGCTGGAGACAGCCTGTGAAGATTTCAGCAATATTATTAATACTTTTGATGAATGCACCATATATAAGGGAACACTATCCAGTGGAGTCGAGATTGCTGTTGATTCAACTATTGTTAAGTCGGCGCGTGATTGGTCAAAGACAATGGAGACGGCCTATCGCAAAAAGGTTTTCTCTTTTCCAAGTCAATGCAGAGGAAAAAGTTGAATTGAGAGTCCCAACTTAATTGAGTGACTTTCAATTCTTAATTACCTGTTGCTAATTTTGTCCCTTGTATTCTTCAGATTGCCACATTATCCCGTGTTAACCACAAGAACTTTACCAATCTTATTGGGTACTGTGATGAAGAAGAACCATTCACCAGGATGATGGTATTTGAGTATGCTCCGAATGGAAGCTTATTTGAGCATCTGCATGGTAACACAGCGAATCTGATTGAAGGCTTAAGTTCTCTTTACAAAAAACAAATGCTAAGTTTTGTGTATTTGTTTCTTTTCAGTTAAGGAAGTTGAACATCTTGATTGGAGCGCAAGAATGAGAGTTATTATGGGCACAGCATATTGTCTTCAGTATATGCACCATGATCTGAATCCACCAGTGGCTCATTCCAACCTCAATTCAATTGCTATATTATTGACAGATGACTTTGCTGCTAAGGTATATGCACATTTCTATTCCTTCTTTCCTTTTAATGTTTTAGGTATCAATCAAGTAACATATCTCCATTTTATTGCTATCAGATATCAGAAATAGCTTTTGGCAAGAATGTATCATCACAAGCCAACACACCTGGACATGAGTCACAGAAAGGTGACTTGCCACCCCATGCTGATCCTGAAACCGATGTCTACAACTTTGGAGTGTTGTTGCTTGAAATCATTTCTGGAAAACTACCCTACTCTGAAGAACATGGCAACATTACTGACTGGGTAAGTTTGAAATTTGTGGTTCCTAGTAGTTTCAAGTTCTCGTGTATGTGAGACTTAAAAGATAAATCCTGATAAACCTTTCAGGCTGGTGAGCACTTGAATAATAAGCAAAGCGTGAGCAATCTGATTGATCCCTCGCTGGAGTCGTTCAAAGAAGAAGAACTTGATGTGATATGCGAGGTGATCAAAGAATGTCTTCAATCTGATGCAAGACTAAGACCAACGATGAAGGACCTAGCTCCCAGATTGAGGGAAGTGCTTCATGTATCACCTGAGCAAGCTGTTCCAAGACTCTCTCCTCTCTGGTGGGCTGAACTGGAGATCTTATCATTGGAGACCTCTTAAAAGTTGTACCTCACTCTCATCTCTGTGTTGCATGCCAAGTCTCTCTCGCCAACCTTTAACATGCTGCTACCAGAGCAAGTCTTTCAGATAATGCTATGTGGTATTTGCTGCTCAAATTCTTTAATTCTATTTGTTCTTTTATAAGTTCTTATGATTAATACCATAGCAATTCTTGTCCCAATGGAATAGTGTTGTCATTTTGAAGGTGGGTTGTTGTAAATTGTACTTTGTTGATGAAGATTGGGATGTAAAGAGTGTTGGCAATATTAATATCCAAGTCGCAATGAACATGCAAGTTCTATACAAATATACAATTATCAATCAAACTTGTTTCTGTTCCTTGATTTAGAAAGTCTACCAAATCAGTTTGTAAGATGAAGTTTGTATCTACTTATATATATTGTAAATTGATTTTATGTCTAGTATATATGGGACATATAATATAATATCTCACATCAAGACATATATATCTCAAATGTGTACTAGACATTAACGAGTGATCTAATAACGGATGAAACAATAAACTTAATAAATAACAAACTTTGTTAGGATAACTTCTGATACAATGTTAAGAAATGAATTTTGAATATAATTCAACCACACAAAATTGGATTGTATATTATAAATTAACCTTATCTATAATATATGTGGGACTTCCAACACAAAGTTAAATTGGACCGTCAGTTGAATCTGCTTTGTTAGTTCAAATTAAGTTAATGAGGTCAATCACTAATGAATTTTTTTTTTTTTCAGTTTATGTTTACTACTGAGCCCAAAATTTATTATACTAAGCCCAAAATTTATTATAATATACTTTTGTTTACGCATATATATTTAGTATGCCCGGACAATTTTCATCTTTCAACTTTAAATTGTTTTAGTTTGGTGAATTTTCAAATTGTACAACTCTTCTATAGAACAAATTGTGCACTAACTTATATGTATTTATATGCTTAATATTATTTGAAAAAAAATAGTATTGTTTAATTAAATTAAAAATAAAATAAAATCAGTTTACAGTTGTGTATTTTTTTCTGGTACTGACTAAATTATTTAACAGTAAGAAAAAACCACTTGTAGTATATAATAAGCAATTTGGTTGCTTCAAGAGATATTCTGCTGAACCCACCTTAAAATATTTAGTGTTGTCTTGTCACTTTGTTTATTATGTAATCGATGCCATGGATGGTCACTTTGAATTTGAAACTTTAATTCTTAATTTATCACATTTTATTTTAACTTTTGTTGACCTTTTCACATATGTCATTAAAAATCCGTGTGCTTTCAAGCATCACAGTTAATTTACAAAGTGGGAAAATATATACGAAATGCACAAAGATAGTGATGACGTTTTCAATAACTCATTCAACTCGTCAACCCAATTGATGAAAAAAGTTTGAACAATTCAAACGACAATCTCCTTCATTATCAGATAATACCAGCCAAAAATAGTAAAATATAATATATATTAATAATTTTGGGATCAAAATAATACATTCAATTTAAGCGTAATTTTAATTTATAATCCTCATTTGAAGCTATTATAATTCATTCTCTACCCGTTTCCAATAACATCCACCATTAACTTTATTCTCAGAAGGAAAAAATAAAAAAATAAAAATGGTGGATGTGACGATAAGTTCAAATGTCTAGGTTACCATATTCATTATAAGCTCTACAACTAATCACAAACTCTTGTATAATAAGATTTTATCGAACAAGTACTAAATTAATTATTCAAGCAACCCACGTTTGATGAGAAAAAGAAAATGCTAAGAGAATATCCAACTACCAAGTATATTATTTACACAAAATTTATGAACACTACTATAAAAAGATTATTATTGTTTTCAATATCTTATGTGTCATTTTTCTTTTGTGCAAGTACTAAGTGTTATTTGTCATTTATAAGTTATGATAAACATTATTATGTACTATAACATCTTCGGTTAGACCGATATATAAAAGCATTCTAATAATTTGTTATCTCACGAAAATTATTATTAAAATTAAAAAATAATAACAAAAAAAATGAAAGGATCGAACAAAACTCATGCACAAAAAATATATAATTAAGATCCAATTGAACACTTAAATTAAAGGAGAATCAACTAAATAAATACGACCAAACTAAATGATTAAAAGAGTATTTAAGTTATTATTTATTATTATTATATGAACTTATTTATTACTATAATTATCATTATAATTATTGTTTATTTTTAGTATTGTTACTTTATTGTATTATACAATATAATAATTAAACATAATCAATTTATGAGGTTGTATTGTAGGTAAATATGTAAAATATAAATCTACAGCGGAACTTTATTTTACTTTTCATTAGTTACTAAAGTTGTGCCAAAAATCATCTTTGTGCTGTATTTTTCTTTTTTTCACATCACTAAATACAAACACAACCTTTCTGCGCCTTCCTTTCATAGCTACAGTAAATCTCCACTGTAAAGAGAAATCCCATAAAAATAGAAACATTAAAATATTGCTGAAATGTAAGGAGCATAGGCACCGCAAATGGGAAACAATTACAAGAAAATATACTTTAAATAGTTAAGAGTAATGGATCTATACATGAAATTTCAATGGAAAGATATAACATAAATGAAATCTGAGTCTAATTACACAAGTCATTGACACTATATACTCACACTTGTATTTTTAACAAAAAGAACAACAAAATTTATACTTTACTAGAAAAACTGAAATTTAGTATTATGGTTAGAATCTTTGGCTCAGCGAGGAGATTTTAACTAGAAAACTCTGTTCGAAAAATAAGGATTCTTTCTTTTGTTTATGTTAGTCGGAGAGTATTTTGATGTCATTATTTTTGTTGAATTAGGGTTCAGTGTTGTTTTGCTTTGTATGTTGTAGCGACATTAAGATCTTAAGTTTATATTTTGTACACATGTTACTCTAATTAAAAATCAAATAATATAGACGTTAGAATCACTTAGTTTGATAAAAAAATACAACGAAAATAATTAATACTGAATAAAAACTTGAAAGTATTATAATTTTTCTTTTATAAAAAAGACTATTATATTTGTTTTATAGTATAAAAAGTCCATGTGGGTCCAATTCATGAAGTGGAATATTGGATTGGAATCGAACTTAAAAAAAAAAATACCATTTTCTACAAGTTTTTATTTCTATTTTTCAGATTTATTGAGCAATTTTCTTTATTATTAGAGAGTGAATTTTGGTTTTGTCTTTCTTAGGATTCAATTACATGATTTTAGAACAATTATCGTAGACACACCTTCTTCTTAACTTATTATTTCATCACACTTGTTTCTTTAGAATTGATTTAAGAGAATTTTTTGAATTTGATATAATTGAGGATAATATATATTTGGTATCCTGTGCAGCTATATTTAATTCTTTTTGCAATTACACAAGTGTGATATAAGATAAACTAAAAAATGTATTTTTCACATTAGATTTTGACTGATACAAAAATGATATACCACATTGGTTCTCTACCAAAGAATGTGGTATATCCACTTTTTATATTGATTTTGGCTAACTTCCAATTTTAAAAAAGAAATGTCGTTTTACAATATATTTAAATCAAACATGAAATGCATTACATCAGTTTTAGAAGTCAAACAATGTGGTATATCCACAATCGATATAAAAATTCTTTCATTTTCTACGGTAATATAAGTAATATAGAATATCCTAGTAAAGAAAATAGGTTATTTTTTCTAATAATGTGATACGGTAGAAAAGGGAGAGAATGCAATTGAAATTCGAAGGAAGAAGAAAATGAGTGGTGAAGAAAAATGAAGTATGGGATAAATAATTAATTTTAGATGTGAACTTGCGAATCACTTTAAAAAAGCAAAATATTTGAACCTTTTAAAAGACAAAAGATAAATAGAATAAAAACAAAAAAGATAAAAATTAAAGATCATTTATATAATTTAGGCATATATTGTTCTTCTTTATTCAAATCCTCACCAATCAGGGAAAATTTTATGTTTGAGATGATTCCCTACAGATGAAAATAAATAAAAATCCCAAATTAAGCATCTTTTTCAGCCTTCCACTTCATAGGTTGGTTTTAATTTTATATATATATCAACAAAAAAAAAACAAAGAAGGCAGAGCAGAAAAAGAGACAGGAAAAAGTGTTTGAACATCGAAATAGTCCCCAACAGTTGTCACCATTAGGCACCGGGGCCCCTCCAATTTGAATTATTTAGAACCACTCTTTTCCATTTGTTCTGAACCACACAAAGGAACAAGGTTTGAAATGGGTAAAGGATGAGATATTATACTTACAAGTTAAATTATGTTGTTATTGTCCCTGTTGAAAAATATTAATTTAGGTTTTTTTTTATGTGTTTTAATTTGGTATTTATTTTAGGAGATTCGATGTAATGAGATCTCTTTTGTTAATAATATATTAATAAGGTTACATGTGTTATGTGACGTGTCAATTTGTCAGTGTCAATTTGTCAATTTTATTTAAGTATGGTTTTTATTTTTGAACTTTATCTAAATTTGGGATTATTTTTGTCTGAAATTTCGATATATTTTGGTTTATAGACTTTAAAATGAATAAATATAATTATTTTAACTCAATTACGTTAACTTTTGTTAAAGTGTCTAACACATTTTTCAACAAATATTAAATCGGAAATGTATAAAACGGTATAAACAATTTCAATACTAATATGAAACGTGTTCGACACGTCAAACAAAGTTAATGTAATTGGATTAAAAAGACTATACTAATTTATTTTTAAAGTTTAGGAACGAAAATGTATCGAAGTTTTGACCAAGGACAAATTACAATTTTGGGTAAAAGTTTCAGGACTAAAAAGATATTTAACCCTCCTTAAAAATTTATCACATTGTCAAGTTGACGTAGTACCACATGGTAGTGGGAGTGTGATGTGGCAATGACATTGTCACGTATCAGAATTACACCTGGTGTCATTGACTTAATCTCTATTTGATCATTCTATTTTTATTTTGTCTCAATTCAATCTTAAATATTTTAAAAATTGAACAATTTTGTTTCTTACCAAATTAAAACCAAATTTAGATTTAATAAAAATGATATTTAAATATTCTTATTAAATATTTTTAACAAGGTAAAGTTTATTTAAATTTATATTTCACATTTAAACTTTGTTCAAAATTATTTTAAAATAGTTAATAAAAAGTAACGTTAATAAAAAAATTAATAATTCATTTCAACTAAGAAATTTATTGACCTTGTTTATCGCATTTCATAAAATAAAACAAATTTATCAACTTTTTCAACCTTTTAAAATTTATATTTTATTACACCATATTCTAATATAATTTTTTTATTGGATTTATATTTTAAATAATTATATATTTTTAAAATATGTAAAATTCAATAACTTTAATATAAATATTTGAGTTGCGTTAAAAATAACAACAACATAAATTCAAATATTAAATTTTAATATAAATTTAAACAATTTTATAACAATTTAATATAAATAAATTTAAAATTTAAAAATTATTTTAGATAAAATTCATTATAAAATACAAATTTAGATCAACTTGATATTATTAAAAATATTTAATAAAAATATCAATTTGAACAAAAATATTAATTTTAATAAAAATATTTGTATTATATTTATATAGAAAATCATTTTTACTTCCATTTTTAGAAGATAAAATTGTATAATTTAAAAAAGATTAAAACAAAATTGAAATAAAAATAAAAGTAAAAATAAAAATAAAGCAACCTAACTTCGATATTATCTCAATTTGATATGTGATAAAATTTTATTTCTTTTTTAAAAAATTGGAAAAAAATTACGAAATAATACATGACATCCGTTTAATGGGTTAATATAGTATTACCAAAAAAGACTTAATTGTATCAAAATAAAAATTAAATTAAAACATAAATGAAAAACCAAATTGATATTATCTTAAAAAATGAAAAGCAAAGTCACAATTTAACCTACTCGTTGAAACACAAGTAGATAATTGCGAATTGGTTGCATCGGCATAAAGTACCAAATGATCCAGAAACCATAGATGTTGACACCTACTTAATATTACATTTTCTAACTAGTCAATTTACACCTAAAAACTCTATCCACCATGTAATAACAAAGTTCAACTCAAAATGAACCTAAAACCACAAACGTTTTTGTTACATCTTTTTAATCTGTAGACATAACACCAATATATGTTCAGTGTTAGGACCACGCTCCAAACAACTTATGGTGTCTGTTTTGCTGAAGCATTTTGGGTCAAATAATAGGCACCACTTGTGTATGTGTAGGGCCAGTGTGAAATTAACAAGCTTATTTTTGTATATAGGTTTTTCAGAGCATTTATCAGTTTATCAATGATGTGAAATGCTTCCAGATTTTAGTGAATATCATCCGTAGCATAATCAGTCCCCTTGCTTAAAATGTAATATCAACATGTAGTTGCTGAAAACCAGCATGATTCAGGGGAAATAGGCACTAATTTTAAACAATAAAACTTAGTATACTTTCATTTCTCTCTACATCTGTAAATTGTGGGAGAAAAGATCTCTGAAATCTAAGCCTCATTAAGTTTCATGTATTTAGTTTATAACACAAAAATCCCACTTTCCCAAACATGTTGAGTCAATCATTCTCTCATATGTTCAATGTGACGAAACGCAGAAAACACAGCGTATCTGTGTTGTTGTGACATTCTGTTTTATGCTCGGAATCTTATTCTCTTGTTCATAAGAAATCTGCATTCTTATTTTCTCATTGCTCGCAATAAAGAAATAAAACAAGTCCATACAAATTACACAGTAATGTAGCAAGACATGTGAACATGTACATTTTTTCATTCACTGTGTGTAAATCAAATTAGCTTTTTGCAATACAACATAACATTTGGACATACAAATACGGTAGCATCTAATACTCCAGTCAAGGAGCAAACCTAAACGAACATGGACAATTCTTGAGGCAAAAGAAGAAAATTAAAACATGCACACAACCTAAAATTACAAGAAAAAAAGTAGTATCCTATTATCATCTGTCATTCTTCTGGAAACCTTAGCTGATACAAACATACATTTTTTTTTTCTCTCATGTTTCAATCTTAAAAAACAATCTCTTCCCAAAGACAGTCAGATACTAAATGTTAGTATCTTTTTCTATGAGATTTCAAATATTGATTCACCATGTTTTCGGATACTAGTTTTTTCTACTTCAGGCAAGTCTTGTCGTCGATACAAACTTTCACTGTCTGAATGAATGTTAAGGGCAGAGTCAGAGAATGTTCGTTGATGCAGTTCAGAATCAATGTGTGTAGAATGGTGAGACGAAGAAGCAGATTCCTCCTTAACCAAATTCTCCAAAGCGGGTCTCAACTCAGAGTTACAAAACCTATCATACTCTGCCTTATCCCCTCCCTTTTTCTTGACCTCCACAACCACCAAGGAAGGTGTCAACTCGAAAATCTCAGCTGCAATGGTCAAAGGACCCTTCACGCCTTCTCTAGAGCCCTCCAAGCTCACCCTGCAATCTTTCTTCCTCACCGTGAAGCTAACCAACTGAGCAACCTCCTCCAATTTGGATATAATCTTAGACACTGGAGCAGAAGAAACAAACCTGGCCTCATCCCCTTTTTCCTCAAACAACCCAGAGAGATCAAAGCCCTGAGAAAACGATATGATGTCAAATGCATTCAAACTAGCAGGCCTTGGCAAGGAAGCATTATGATTATGACTATTCTTCCTCCTAATTTCAACCTCAGAATCCGATGTTGCCAAATCATCATCCCCACCGCCATCATGGAACTGCAACTTATCATCAAAACTACAAACTCTATCATCTTCCACATAGAACTTTATCTGCTTGAAACCCTTCTTGAACCACCGATTTTCCATGATTTCAGGAATAGAAATCCTGGTCTGAGGGTTGGTATCAAGAAGCCCACAGAGAAGTCTAGTAAGTTCAGGAGAGAACCACCTGGGACACCGAAACTCGCCCCTGTAAATCTTCTTATACATGGCCATAACATTACGGTCATGGAAAGGCAAATACCCCGCCATCAAAACAAACAAAACAACCCCACAAGACCAAATATCAACCTTGGCACCATCGTACCCTTTCCGCGCCAAAACCTCAGGAGCAACATACGCGGGTGTCCCACAAAACGTGTGGAATAGCCCGTCCTGCCTAATCTGATCCGACACAGCACTGAGTCCGAAGTCGGAGACTTTAAGGTTCCCATCCTCATCCAGCAGCAAATTCTCGGGCTTGATGTCCCTGTGGAACACCCCGCGCGCATGGCAAAACTCCACCGCGGAAACCAGCTGCTGGAAGTACTTTCTGGCAACTTCTTCCTTCAACCTTCCCTTGGCGACCTTGTTGAAGAGCTCCCCGCCGCGCACGAACTCCATGACGAAGTAGATCTTGGTTTTGGTGGCCATGACTTCGAAGAGTTGGACGATGTTGGGGTGGCGGACGCGCCGGAGGATGGAGATCTCGCGCTTGATGTGGGACACCAAACCGCCCTTCAGGATCTTTTCCTTGTTTATGATCTTGATGGCCACTCCTTCCCCGGTTTTGATGTTCCTGGCGTGGTGAACCTTCGCGAAGGTTCCGTGCCCCAGGAGTTTTCCCAGCTCGAACCGGCCCAGCAGAAGGTTCGGGTTTTCCTTCTTCGGAGTGAGCTCTGCCATGGCGTTCGTTGATCCTATCGCCAAAACAATGGAAGTGTTGTTTAGTGATGGACCTCCATTGAAGCTCTCAAGTCTTTGTTCTGCTCTCTATTATTAAATTCCTTGCATTTCATGGTAATTTTGTGTTGTGTGTAGGAAAATTAAAGTAAATAAATAATGTATTTTAGTAATTGATATTTTT
>Ga0099823_1005574_pt1 | contig 12588 bp, 9 predicted proteins | sample CowpearedBW_FD_76831 | JGI IMG/M metagenome (GOLD analysis project Ga0099823, IMG submission 76831) | Root nodule microbial communities of legume samples collected from California, USA - Cow pea red BW | ecosystem: Host-associated > Plants > Roots > Nodule | place: USA: California | collected... | reverse complement strand
TACTTTTACTTCTTTGTTCATAAGATAAAAATTAATATAAAAGAGACTTATTAAATAATTTTTTAAACTAATATTTCACGATCAAGTAAGATGAAAGAATTACATCATTCTTTTCCTCCTCGTGAATGAAAGAGAACAAAGTGAAATAAAAGCAAAAGAATAGATATTTTTCTCTTCAAAAACAAAAGGAAACATGTGAGAATAAAAAATGAAAACGATTTATAAGAAGCTCAAACCATAATGAAAAATAATAATAAAAATATATTGATAAATCTTTTTATTCTTTATTTTTATTATGTTTGATTTTATATTTTATTATTTGTTAACATTAATTATTATATTTATAAAAGAAATAAAATATTTAATTTAATCATATTAATTTATAATATATTATCTAATATCTATAATATAAAAAAATTTAAAAATACCTAAAATATAAAAAAAATCAAAATTTTAGGGGGCCATGACCCTTCCCTGCCATCACAAACATCCGCCACTGTACCGAAGGATCTCCGAACCTTATGAACACCACTGTCTTAAAGATAATATAGAGAAAAAAAGAATAATACTTTTAAGAAAGACTCTAGTATTTGTTGTCTTTGTTGTTGTTGTTGTTGCTGTTTTCTTCCCCATACACCTAGGTGGTATTTATAGGTAGCAAAAGGAGACAAAGGAGTAAATAGTAATAAGAATATAGCCGTTAGTCATAAAAATCATTAACCCATAAATTAAAGGTCTATAAAAACTTCAGTAACAGTAAGTTTTTTATTTTAATTATTTATTTTTTTAAATTATATTAAAATATTTCTAACACAAAATTTGTTCTAAAATCTCAACCCAATTTATGTCTTTTTCATTTAATTTTTCGTGGCCTTTTAAGTACTTTAAAAACTCACTATCATTATAAATACAAAATTATTTAGGTAAAAGATAATGTTTCCAATTTTGTAATGCTCTCACTAAGGCATATAGTTCTTTATCATGAGTTGGATAATTGAGGGTGATCCCATTTAATTTTTCATTAAAACAAGCAATTGGATTACCTTCTTTCATCAAAAAGACCATATGGCCACATTAGATGCATCACATTCAATTTAAAAAAAAATTGCAAATTTTGGTAATGCAAGAATAAAGACATTAGTAAACTCATGCTTAAGGACAATAAAGGTTTTTTCTTGTTTTTCTTCCTATGTAAACCCAACATTCTTTTTAACAATCTTATTTAAGGAAGCTATCAAAGTGCTAAAATTCTTTACAAATCTATTAAAGATACTAACAAGACCATGAAAGCTCCTAATCTCACTTAAATTTTGAGGGATAAGTCATTCTTGGATAACCTTCACTTTTTTATAATCTACTAGAATGCAAATTATTTAGTGCACAATGTGAATTTCTTAAGATTAGCGTGCAACTTTTCCTTTCCAAGCATAGTGAAAATAGCACACAAATGTCCCATATGCAATTCTAGACTAGTATTATATATCAAGATGTCATTGAAATATACCACAATAAATTTGTCTATGAATTCTCTCAAAATATGATTCATTAATCTCATAAAGTTCTTGGGGCATTAGTTAGCCCAGATGGCATCGCAAGCCACTCATACAACCCATATTTTGTTTTAAAGGCAATTTTCATTCATCCACTCCCTAATCCTAATTTGATGGTACCCACTTCTTAAGTTAATTTTTCAGAATATACAAGCACCATACAATTCATCCAATAAACCATCTAACATGGTAACAAGGTGCCTATATTTGAGTAGATGTCGTTGGAGTATCAAATAAATGTCACTTTTCAATTGCATTGTTGCATAGAAAGTGAATAAAAATAGAAAGAGTTAAGCTAATCCCAGTTGTCTCCTGCAGAATTTAGTGTAAAAACTTCACTTAGAACAATGAAAGTCTGTAAAAAGGGGTTAAAGTTACATATAGAAAAAAGGGGTTTTGAAATAATACAAGAAATAAAGATATAAAAACAATAAAAAATAATAAAAAGATGGGTTGTTCCTTTAACTCTTTCGTAGTTAAATTCTTCATTTGGTATCAAATGATTATCATTCTTTTAGTTTATGAATAGAGGCATCAAATTAATTAAATTAACTTGTTAAGACTCTTATTCTTTCCAAGCGTATATGACTAAGGTTCTTGTTAAACTTTACTCATTTCAAGCATTTATGACTAAAGTAATAGTTTATGTTTCTACCTTTTAATTAAACAAATTGGTATGCAAGTTTGAAATAATTAAACAGGCACAAATTAATTCATCTAGTTTCTCACTTGTTCCAAACATATAAAAATAAGAACCTATTAATACCTCTCTTGTTCCAAGCATACAGAATCTAAGTGCTCTATTACTCTACACAAGTTCTAAGCGTAAACATGTGAAAATTTGCTTTTTACCTTACACAACAAGATTATCATAATTTAGCAAACAAACAAGAATCATAATTAAAGATTAAGATTGAATTATCAACAAGTGTTATAATACAATCCTAAAAGCAATAATCAAAATTCATGATGTGATTTTTTCATTAAAACCTAGTTTGATTTCTTTTAACTTCATTCACCAACGAAACCCTAACCACTTTCTCACCACTTCATAACTCTCAAATCTAATGCAACAAAAGCTCACGAGCGGCAACTGGAGGCCACGTCTGTTGGATTTTGTTTGGTCCTTAGACGCCGCCGTTGTGAAATCCACTTTTGAGAAAGCATTTCAGAGCCTTCCCTATGTATCCAAAGTTGTTGTTAAACTCACTATCTTGAAAGGTGTTGGTTCCTTCGCACATCCTCTACTACTCAAAGTGATCAGAGATGTCGTCATGCCTTTCATAGTGGTTGCAGTGACTATCAATCATTGTAGTCGGCAACTATCTATCTTCCCTCACCGAGGTTATCTCTCCTTCCTCTCTTTGATTCGTGTTTTTGCTTCTCTGGCATCGTGCCGTTGTCTTTGGTGAACCACAATGGAACCAAAAACAACTCGTAGAAAAGCAATTTGGAGTGCTAGTGGTCGGTGAAGGATGTCCCGTAGAACATGGTGCTTTTAGTGATCTACACGTCGGTGTTGTGGGCATTGCAAAGAAGTCGAACATGCTGCAGCAAATGTGAAATTTAGGGTTTTTGGAATGCAAGGCTTAGTTCTCTCTCTTTGCATGACATTTTCTTTTATAATTTATGGTTAAATATGTTTTTGGTCCCTCAAGTTTCAGTGAAATTTAGAATTAGTCCCTCTTCAAAACTTTTGACCAATTTAGTCCTTTATCTTTAAAAATGTGTGAATTTAATCATTTTAACCAAATTTTGTTAAGTTTATCTGACGTTTCAAACGCATTTCATGATAATATTTGAATTATTTATACCGTTTGACACATTGTAGCTTCAATGTTAATGCAAATATTATCATAAAATGCGTTTAAAGTGTTAAATAAAGTTAACAAAATTTGGTAAGAAGGACTAAATCCACACATTTCTAAAGATGAATGACTAAATTTGTATAAAGTTTCGAAGATAGACTAATTCCAAAACTCAGTGGAACTTGAGGGCCTAACAACATATTTAACTCAATAATTTAATATGTTTAGTGGGTTGAGAACATCGAGAAAGATGGAGACCAACAACCTATTACTTCATAACCATTGTTGAACTTGATAGTAAAGATGATTTATCTTGAATGGATTATGCGAAATTAATAAAGAAATCTTATTGTTGAATATGATAGTGCGCTGTGATTTGAGTTATTGGTTTATTTGAATTGGTTTGATTGATATAATTGAACATTTGTACTCAATCGCAATTATGTTATGAATGATACAAGAGTTGGTATGGTTGATAAATTGAGCAATAAGTATGATTCTATGGATTGTAAGGCTAAGTTATATTTTTACGTCACAAATTTTACCATTGTATTGAGTTATGTTTAATAACATAAGACTATTTTTGTAAAAAACTCAATGTGTATTGGTCATCATATTAGTTATTTCTGATAAAAAATGCTAATAAGGGTTATGCCATATATTATTTATTAATTATAATACAATTAATAGTGAAAAATATTTATATGTTTCAACTTTTTTTAAATATATTTTATTTTTTTAAGTTTTATAAATATTTTTTAATTCAATTTTATAATCATTTTGTTTTGTTATATATAATTCTTTATTAGTTTTATTCTTTATTAATATATTTTATTTTTTAAATTTTATAAATATTTTTTAAACTCAGTTAATCATCTCTAGTGAAAGATTATATGATAATTTTAATATTTTTAATCATAAGAAAAAAATGAATACAGATATACATATGTTTCCACTGTTAATCATAATACAAAAACATAATTAAAAAAAAATTAAAAACAGATATATACATATGCATAATTTAAACTACATGCATATACATGTTTTCTATATTCTCTCTTACGCTCAGGCACTGATCCTCTTTCAAATTTTCAATTGCATTCTCAATTTTCGATGGATTCTCAAGCTCCGGCAACCGGCACCACCGCCCGGAGTACCGTTGAACCCTCACAATCTCAACCACCAAAGCCATCCCCTCCTCTACTTCCATCTTCCACATCATCAACTCCTCCTGTCTCAGCCCCAACGCACTCTTCACCAAACCCTAACCCTAGCCCAAGCCCAAGCCCAAACCTAAACCCAAACCCAAACCCAAACCCAATTCAAGCCCCGAACCCCAAACCTCCCATTCCCACGCCTGCCCAACCTCGCCCCACGCAGTCCTTCAACCGCACTTTGCCGACGTCGCAGCCTCAGTACCCGCACTTCTCTTCCGCTCCTTCGCCTCCCTCCGCTCCTGGCGGTGCCGCTGCGCCGAGGGGTGGTATGGCAATCGGCGTGCCAGCGCACCACCAGAGCCCCTCTCCTCCGTTTTCATCGTCCTTCGGTCAACACTTTGGTGGGCTGGGCCGAACTGGAGTCAATGTCGCTGAATCTACCCCCAATTCAAGCACCTCTCAAGTAATATTCTTCATCTTTACGTTATTTTGGATATGAATGCGACTACACATTTTCATGCTTTTTGATTAGTGCAATTTCTTGTATATGAATGTGACTACGTTTAGGTAAGAACGCCCGTGCAAGGAATGGGGATGTTAGGGTCTCAAATGAGGCCTAGTGGAATCGCTGCTCATCAACAGAGGCCCGTGCAATCGTCTCTAAGACCTCCTTCCTCTGCCCCGAATACTCAACCTGGTGGTTCACAAGTTAGTGTGAATGTTTTTGACTATGCCCTTTCATTTCTGCATTTTTTTTTATGCCTGGCCTAGTCAGAGGGTTTGTGCCGTTCAAGGATTTAAATTGCGTTTGTATTTTTGTGGCATTTCTTGATATTGCCGGAAGAAATGTGGCTGATATGACCAAAATGGGGTTCAAGTTATGGTCATTAAAACTGTTAAACCTTGAAGTTGCGGCTGAAATCGCAGTCATGAGCTGTTTCTTAGAACATTTGGGCGGATTGACTTAAGCTGGGGTTGGATGTGTTTAAAATAGTGATATAGTTAGGTGCTTTCTTTGAATTGGTGTCGAATGTTATAGTTTTGCCTTCCATATGAGATTGTATTATCAAAATTCATCGGGATACCGACTGAATTTTATATCAACTCTTATGTGGGATCCTTGAATGCACTTCAGACTTTCAAGCCATCAGGTTTTTGGTTCTGCGTGGAGGAAGGGTGTTCTCCCTAGTTTAAGGGTGGTGAAGGAATATGACATGTTAGTGTGTAAGATTGTAAATATATTGAGCATATCTTCATTTCTATTGTTATGTGTATCTTAGAGGTATGCTCACTTTCATGTCATGCTGTAATGCTCGTGCTTTTCTTGCAATATTCATAATTTGAGGGGAAAAGGGTTGGTAGTTCTGTAATTCATTGCATTTTTTTCAGAACTTCCAAGGTCATGGAATTATGAGACCTTCATCTGTGGGATCACCGGCTACTCCATCTCAAGGTGCATCACAAAGTGTACAGTCACTTAATCAGCCATGGTTGTCATCTGGGCCACTAGGGAAGCCTCCTTTGCCATCCACTGCTTATAGGCAGCAATTGAACCCACCATCAATGCAGCAGAGGTCACATATTCCTCCACAGCAGCAATCCACACCTACATCTTCACAGCAGCAACAGCAACAACAACAACAACAACCACCTTTGTCTAATCAATCACAAGAGCATTTTGGGCAACAGGTTCAGCCATCCAGGGCTCCTCATCACGTACCTCACCAGCAACAGGTTACAAGACTACAGGGGCCAGGAAATCAGAAACCTTCATCTCTTGTGGTGGCACAAACCAGTGCAGTTCAGCCAGTGAGTCAAAGTAGATTGACAAATGCAGATACCGAGGAACCCTGTAATAGTATTCTCAGCAAAAGAAGTATCCATGAGCTGGTCAATCAGGTGAAGTATGCTACTTTCTTGTGTTCCGTAGAAGATTTTCTGGGATTATATTCTAATTTCTACCACCTATTGTTCAATAAATTAGGAGTGGAACTCTCTGGATTTGTTAATCCATGTAGGAATGCTGAAGGTGTCTGCTTGTATTAATTTCCTTATGAAAGAGAAATTTATTAATATGTAGTGGATTTGCATTAATCATTTTGATAAACTCCTATTCTATGTTGTCTGATTTAATTCGAAAGAATTTCATGGATTCTCAGAATTTAAGAAATTTTATAATTCCCCAGGTCCCATATTAGATGTTTAAGGAATTGGATGGTGGCTTACAAATACTTAAATTAAAGCTCTTAAGATAACTTGGGCTAGCTTTTATATTTTGTGGTATGTTATAGAAGTTGTATTAGTAATTGGAATCCAGGTAATAATAATGTTTTTAATGTCTAAATGGAGCTATGCAAGGTAACAAACTCTTTAGCTTGTAGTTTAGATTTGCAGGTTGTATATTATTCTTAGTAGCTATTATACTGATAGAAATAAATAATTGATCCTATATAATCAAGAATATCTAGATTATGTATGTATTATTAGAAACATTTTTATTTATTCCTGTATCATATGTTTGTTATTAGAGGATGTCGAATCTCTTCTATTCATTTTATTGATTCCTTTTTCTCAATTTAAATAAAGAACTCACACTGCCTCAGAAACACATAATTTCCGCTTAATGTTTCTCTTTTTCTTAGAGTTTAACATGGTATCTAGAGTCTTTTTCAAAATCATGTTGGCCTGGTAGACATGTTGTCTTTGGAGGATATATATTTTTGCAAACCTTTCTCCCAGGTTTGTGTTAACTACGTCACCTCTAGTGAGTTTTTTGGTGGAGTTTCTAGCGACCCCTTTTTTCTTTGACCAACCTCTGCTCAGGTTGCCTCTTGTGCACTCCTACCACTATGGTGTCGAGTCCATCAAAGTTTGTTTGGTGGTTTGATCTACTTTTCCCTCTCATTAGGTTATTTGTTTTCTCATCTTTCTAGAACATAACAATGTCTTCCAACTCCACATCAATCTCTAGAACATATTCTCTCATATTTTCCAACCATATTGATAGTATTGAGAAGATAGACGAGTTTAACTATTCCACTTGGGCTTTCAAAATCTGGTTACGGATAAGTGGGTTGGGCTGAAATCCCATCTCACAACCACAACTGAACCCGTTTGTACAGAAAATGAAAAGAACAATGGATAAAATTGATGCAACTTTGCGCTATTATTAAATCCACTATTCACATCTCATTCAAACCTATTTTCTGTCCCCATAAGATGTGTGCATCGATTTGGAGTGAGGCTCATTCCCGTTATACTAATGACACAGTGTCTATACAATGTGTGCCAAGATCACTTAACACTTTTCGCTCCATGACGTTTTTAGGGTCTTATTCCTGCTTATCTTGCGCGGCTTCATGTTTCTTGACATGATTTTAATTTTTCCACCATTTGTAGATGTGAAGAAGGAACTTGAGAACTGCAGTACGTTCTTTATGACCTTGGGCTTGTATGGCTTGCTACAAGAATATGTTGCTACCCGTGATATGATTTTAGGATCAGTAGTAAACCCTATTGTGACTTCCAGAACATCTACACTTCTTTTTGCTCCTCAAAATAAACACGGAGACACATACTTTGTTTGCATGGGAAAACAATAATAATTCTTGACACTCTTAGAGGTAGATCTTAAAATTGTCCTAAATGCGATTATTGTCACTACATTGGACATACAATGGATGGATGTTGGAAGTTGCATAGGAAATCCCCTCGTTCACAATATTTCCTAGGTATCTGTTGTTGAGTTATATAGGGCAATAGCATTAGTCACTTGTGATGTCAGCTCAAATTTGAAGTTCCCAAGTGTACTTTGTATGTGACAATCAAACAACATTGAACATTGCCTCTAATCCTACCTTTCATGAGATGACAAAACATATTAGGTGGATTGTCATTCCATAAGAGAAAAACTGGAATTTAGAGACATCACAACTAGATTTGTCAACTCTAATGAACAGTTGACTGACATATTCACCAAGTCTCTAAGAGGGTCAATGAATGATCCCCTATTATGTTTGCAACAAGCTAGGGACATACAACTTATACACTCCAGAAGGAGTATTATAATTATAGAATTAAGGAATTGATCCTATATAATTAAGAATATCTAAATTATAGAATGTTTTTTTTTTTTTAAATCCTATTATTGTTATCAGAGGTATCAAATCTTCTTTATTTATCATATTGATCCCTTTTCTCAACATAAATAAAGCATCCATGCTGTCTCAAAAATATGATGTTTCGCAAAAGCCCACAAATTCTCACCGATATTAGGCTAGTTTGTTTACACCATATTTAAGTGTTTTTTAAATTAGTGATTTTGAAAGTAATCACTTATGTACAAAGCAGATAGGATTTGCTTATTAAAAGAAGCTGTGGCCCTTTAATCCAAATCTCTTTCTCCTTCTCATTCAAATACACGCTCTTATTCCCTCCTTGTTTGAAGTTTGTAGAGAGTTGAAGGCTTCTGTCTGAATTCTGCTCTATGGATCATCTCCTGCCTTTTCTACGGTCTCTGTTACGGCTATCTAAGCTTTCTGACCGGATATTTCTGGTCTGATTTGTGTTGGTATGCCAGAGTGTCCCTTTTCCGATTTGGTTGGTGGGAGTTTTCCTATTGCTGACTGAAGAAACTCCTCTTTTTTTTTATTTATTTTAGAGTCATTTTATGCTTCTGAAATGCTGAGTTTTCCCACAAAGTTTTAATGTTCTGATGTACTTTTGAGCATGGAGAACACCAAACTAAAAACCAAATATAGCCTGAATTTAGGAACTTATATGCAGATCAATTCTTTTGAAGTCTCTGGCCTAACCTTGTGTGTGATTGGAGCTTGCTTATTTTGAGAAAGTTAGTTTTTTTTTAAACTTCCTCAGATTAAGAGAGCTTTCAAAGAAAAAACCAATTATTTTCATGGTATTCGGCTGAAAAAATGGCAGTAATATAGGTGTGTGCTATTTAGTGATTCTCTTTTGGTTTTAGCTTATGGTTATCATAAAATTTTACCCAGAACTACTCAACTGCTTACAGTTGCCATTGCCCTCTGTTTCTCAATGGATGATTCCATAAGCACTTTGTTCTACAAAATTGCAGTTCCACTTTCACTTTTAGAACATGAATTTACAATTTGGTGTTGGTCATTAGATGAAATATACCAGGAGGCATTTCAAAGTTCATAACTTTAACATCAAGCTTGAAACGGCCATATTTTTCCAAAAATATGTTGTTTTCTCTATGTTTACATTTATGCTTTATTGGCAGGTGGATCCATTGGAGAAGTTGGATCATGAAGTTGCAGATATTCTTGTGGATATCGCAGAAAATTTTCTGGAGTCTGTGAGTATATTTACATTTTAGTCTGTGATGGAATTGTTCACTTTTGCAGCTTTATACATTTATATTGTCTCTATCCTTATTAATGGTAGCGCTCACTTTTTTTCTTTTCAGCAAAGTACATTATTTTTACCCATTAGGTTAAAATAAATCAACGGTCAGATGTTTTAATTCTTCAGAACTACACGGATTAACCTAGTGTTAGAGAATTCCTTCCTTCTTCTGTGTGTTCTGTTTGTATATAAAACCAAGGCTTTTATGGATGTATTTTTGAAAATAAATAACAATACAGAAAAAGACATATTCGTAAAGGATGCTTGCTTGTGAACAATGATTATAATTCGTTGTTTTTCACTCATTATTTATTGATACTTTCCCAACGTAATTTGCTAGGAGTTGTTTTATGAATTCCTTTTTATTGATTTGATTAATTTCTTTAGAAATTAATTATGTTCTCAATTGCTCTTGGTCTTCTTTTAGATAATTTTCTTATCCTAGTTTTTAACTCTAGATTGTTTCAGTAATGTTCATTCGTTTATCTATTCTTTAAATAGATAATCAGGTCTGGTTGTTCACTGGCCAAGCATAGGAAATCAACAACTTTGGAGGCGAAGGACATACTTCTCCATCTTGGTTAGTTACTAAAACTTCTGTTCTCAGATTTTATTGTCTGCAGATTTCACATCTAATGCTATAATGCTATTGACATTTATACAGAGAAAAATTGGAACATGACACTTCCTGGATTTGGGGGTGATGAGATTAAAAGCTACAGAAGACAGGTAAGAAGGATCTGAATCTTTGTCACATCTCTATGTTTCATTCATTGATTGGTTTGTACTCTTTTGAATTTCATATTATCGGCTTGTAATTTGTGATGATTTTGCAGATTACAAGTGATATTCACAAGGAGCGTCTATCAGCTGTAAGTTTTGGTCTCTTTTATTCCTCTTCATATTTTGGTGGTTATGTTGTATCTGTTGCCTTGTGATTGCACAATCCTGCGAGGATGAAGACGTGTTGGTAGATACTTTCAATACCGTTACTATTCCGATATGTTCTTTATTTTCTTGACTTATTTTTGTTACTATTGCTAATTTGATGATGGTGATTATTATGATTTCATTCGGCATGGTTTGACAGATAAAGAAATCAATGACAGCAACTGAGGCGGCTCATGCTAAGAGTGCTGGTCAGGCTTCTGGTAGTGCAAAGGGTAATCAGGCAAAGACACCTATGAATATCATTGGCTCCCCAAACCTAAAAAGTTCATAGAAAGCACGCTTTGTTTATGCTTTACACAGTAATGGAGGAACCACTTTGGTGAAGGTAATTGAACTTCGTTTAATCAAACAGGTATTCCTGTTTGAAATCTTGCATCGTGAACAAAAATGGCACACACGTCATTTCACAATTCACAAATTGAATTCAACTTTAAAGTAGTTTCACACTTAGCACCAAATTGTTGCATGCAGTTATGCGTTTAATTTTTTGACCTTGATTCCTGAGGAAGATGATTGAAATTCACAATTTCGATTAACTTTTAACTAGGCATTTCTGTTAGCAATTCTGCATTCTGAACAAAAAATGGATCTATAGTCATTCACTGTTCAAGAATTGAATGCCTAGAAATGCTTTGAGTAGTATCACACTTAGCATCTAATTGTTGCATGGAGTCATCCGTTTATTTTTTTGACCCTGATTCCTGAGGAAGATTATAGGAGTTTCACAACTTCCATTAACTGTCTTTGTAGAAGGAAATCAAAAAACATGTTTAATCAATCTCGATCCTGGTAAACATTTAAAATTTCTTGTCGTGGTCTCATGATGTTTTAACTCCTAATTGGTGGTATCGTTAGCATATGTTTTAGATGTGACCTGCCTAAGCCTCCCTTTTTCAAGTCAAACTTGTTCGATTGAACCTAATATTAAGAGTCTGTTCGACCTAGCGTGTTTCTGAATTTTTTCCTGGTGAAGCTTGTTGTTATTTTCCTTCGTCGTCTTCTCGACGTTATTCTCTCTCTGCACAAGAATGATTTTCCATCTGTTGTGCCTGTCAATTATTGTTGTGAGGAAGATCAGGGTTCTTTTCAGGCTGTTCCTGAGCATTCCACGTGCACCTAGCGTAACCTGAGCAATGATCCGAACTCAGAAGCATTACAGATACCAGATAAAGGGAGTCATGATTCATATGAATCATCTTACATCTGAAACTCGAAGCGTTGCAGAATACCAGATAAAGGGAGCAGAATTGGCTTCAGCGTCATCAATTCTTTTGTACTGATAACAGTAAGAGCCATTGGTGGATCGGCTGGAATATTTTTTTATTCCGATGAACTTTCTAATTTAGATGCAAACAGTATCCTGAAATATATATATTGATATAATTGTACTTGTAACTAAAATTTATGTGAAGGTAATTGAAAATGGAGTATTTTTCTTTTTTTGTAGTGTAATGCTAATATTCAATCTAACATACACTGATAATTTGATCTCACTTTATACATTATATTTCAATTAATAGAATCCTCTTGTAACAATTTTTTTGAATAATATTTTAGATATTATTTCAATTTCAAATGCATGAAGATTGAAAAGATTTTTATTTTTGAAAAGGAAAATAATTTTTTGAAAGAAATTAATCGTATTTGAAAACACAAGTTTCTTTGGGGCTTCTTATTCCAAATTTTCCATCTTATTCGTACCACCTCTACTCTGTCTTCTACTATTCACGTGGTGAG
>Ga0099823_1005564_pt1 | contig 12600 bp, 7 predicted proteins | sample CowpearedBW_FD_76831 | JGI IMG/M metagenome (GOLD analysis project Ga0099823, IMG submission 76831) | Root nodule microbial communities of legume samples collected from California, USA - Cow pea red BW | ecosystem: Host-associated > Plants > Roots > Nodule | place: USA: California | collected... | reverse complement strand
CTTGGTTAAATGGAGTTCCAAATCAAATGGCCACCTCTACGTGAGAAATATGTTGTGCAAAATCACCTACCATGTTTGCCATTTAAGTACTCACTATTTGCCATTGAAATCTGCAACATGACTTTTATCAATTTTTCTTTTCAACATTATGTGGATGCTACAGCCTGGTGGGACCCAATACCCAATGATTATTGGATAAGAAATTTCCCCATGTCGCCTTGTTTAAATGAAGTTCCAAATCAAAAGGGCACCTTTATATGACAAACATGTTGTGCAACATCACTTAACGTGTTTACCACTTAAGTGGTCAATGTTTGCCACTTAAACCTCCAACATCTTTTTATTATGCAATACTTTTTTCTTAACATTTTGAGCAGGCCACAACCTGCTGAGACCCAATTACACATTGATTAATTCAAAACAAAGGTTTAGTTGTTGCATTGGTGAAATGGATTTCCAAATGAAATGGCTAGCTTTAAGTGGGATACCTTTTGTCCAAAATTACTTAGTGCGTTTACCACTTAAGTAGTCAAGGTGTGCCATTTATACCTCTAACATGTTTTTGTTAAACAATACATTTTTCTCACATTATGTGCAGGCCACACCCTACTAAGACCCAATTACACATTGATTTATTGAAGAGAAATGTGGAGTTGTTGTGTTGGTGAAATGGATTTCCAAATCAAGTGGCCAGCTCTAAGTGGAATACCTTTTATCAAAAATTACTTAACTGTGTTTACCACTAAAGTAGTAATTGTTTTCCACTTAAACCTCATACATGTTTTTGTTTACCAATACTTATTTTTTCATATTATATGGAGGCCACAACTTGTTGAGACCTAATTACGCACTGATATATTGAAAAGAAACGTGCAGTTGTTGTATTGGTGAAATGGATTTCCAAATCAAATGGTTAGCTCTAAGTGGGATACCTTTTGTCTGATGTTACTTACTACATTTGTCATTTAAGTAGTCATTATTTTCAACTCAAACCTCAAACATGTTTTTCTACAATCTTATTTTTGCACATTATGTCCATGCGACAGCCTACTGAGCCTCAATACCCTGTCATGTTTGGATAAGGAAGGTGGCCATTAGGCCTTGCTCAAATGGCGTTCCAAATGAAATGGCCTCATTTATGTGGCAAACATGTTGTTCAAAATCACTTATAGCGACCTCCTTTAATGTTCAACACCAAGGATGGCTAACAACATAGATAAAAATAAAGGCGACAAACTGCAATCTGCCAAAACCAAGTTGCAAAATGAAACACAACCAACAAAAATAAAGGTTGAAGCCACCACTTCCTTCAATGAAGGTTGTGGAAGACACATATGCCTTTGCAGAACTCAACGAAGAAGAAGGTAAAACCACTAAACTTAAATGAAGAACAAAAAACACCCAAAAGAATACTCAAGAGTGGTGGGACGAGGCTCCGACAATAATGAAGAAAAGGATGTTTGAATGGAACGAAAATGAAAAGTAACTGCGAGCCTTTCAATTATTGGAGCCCTCTCCTCTCTCTCTCTCTCTCTCCATGTATTATAGGTCCATTAATTCAAACTTCAAAAATTAAAAAATAAATGGGTGCCACGTCAGTTTGTCAATTTGTTAAAGTATCGTTTTCGTTTTCCCTTTTATCTTTGTTTTTCTCCGTCTTATTAGTAAGTCACATGGATTTTATTTTTAGTTCGTTCTCTTTCCAATGCACCAAGGGCATGTGACAACATTCTTATGCTGTTATTTGTTTTCTGAAAGGAAAATGATATAGTAAAACACAACATTCTTATGCTCTCACAACCATGCGTGGCACTGCTTTGTTAATTTTTTTTCATTTTAAATGAAATTTCACATTTGCACTATTTGAAAGGCATAAAGGGTTTGAAAGGCAGAGAGGGTTTGGAGATCCATAAACAAAGCGTGAAGCTAAAACCCTTCTTCAACTGCGTTTGTTTCCTTGAACGGGTCTTCTTCTTCAACCTCACGTAAACTTCTTTAATCGCGAATGTTCCTCTTCAACTAGTGATCTTCTTCTTGAACCTGTGTTGTTCTTCTTCAAGCCCTATTATTCTAAAAACCCTTATTCTTCTAATTTACCTTGTCCTTGTTCTTTGTCGCAACGGTGTGGGTTTACCGATTGGACCAAAGCTTAGTTGGTTCGCCCTCCATATCCATTGTCGTTGAAAGGAGCCATTGTCAAAGTGAGCCAACCTGACTCACACAAGTTGGCTCACTACAAGTCAGGTCAAAAAATGAGTGAGCCCAACCCGGTTCACTTCAAGATGAGCCAGATTTTTTACAATTCGGCTGAACCCACCATGGGTTGGTGGATTAAGGGGGTTAGCTTACCAAACCGCATAAAAAATTAAAATTTTATTTATTTTTTATTTTTAAATATTTCAATATTTAAATAATTTTTTAAGTAATGTATGAGATGATAATTACAATAAAACCAAGTACCGATGTGTCTCCATCTTGCTCACTACCAATATTTAATGAATTGTTTCTAACAAAGTGTTCATACATGTCCAAGATAACAAGGCTAATACTAGGAAATTTCTATCATGGTATTCAACAAAACATAAATTAAAATAGTACACATCTTTATCATGCTAATTCAGAAAATTTGGTTTATAACACGGTTGTTTCAATCTTGTCATCCTTCAATTGCTTTATCTCCCTTTGCCACTCTTCTATCATGTGCAGTTCTCAAAATGGATGGTGTCCTACATGAATTGCAAGAAATAAAATCTTCCCCCACATTGCTTAATGGTTTATAAAAGGCAAAGCATTAAATTTCAAATTTGACAACTGCTAAATGACTGCAAAAAGCATGATAAAATAAGAACAAGATTTCCCCAACATGATACACCAAAATCATCTATGCGTAATTTCAGCAACATCACAAGGAAACTGGTGCTACTCCAAATTTTCACACCTAACAGATTTTCTAACATTATGTAGTTCTGTTTTAAACAAAGGAACCTCTTTAATGTACATAGTCATGAGTTATATAGTTTTGCCAAGTTCTGCACGTGAAGCAATGGCTCGCATTAATTTTCTTATTAAAGAAGCCAATGGCCTACATTTGCTTCCTTTTTATTTATACTTTCATTTCATGTCATCATCAAGTTTTAAATGCAAAACCAAAAGTTGTGTTGGGTACACTGGATACATATTACATGAAACAAATTCTAACGCACCAATAACTCACATTTTCCTAGAGTTTGAAAAAGGGACCTCTATATGCATTACTATTTTCCGACTCAGTAATCTCATTTGCAACTTAGTAATCTAACGCACCAACAACTCACATGCATATTAAATTCTGAAAAATAGTATAAAATACAAAATACCAGAGACAATATGCAGAAGACTAAAAGTTTTTGTTTCCTTACCTAGAAGTACTTCACATGAGGTGCATTAGAGTCATGGATTGAAAAATCTAGAATAATTTCCTCTTCCTTTTGAGCATCTTCATTATCTTCATCTTCAAAATTAAGAAGAAATTATTAGGAAATAATATAATTTCGAATTAGAGGTGTGATGTAAAGAAAAGAGTGAAAAAATACATTACCAATATTTTCAAAAGCATGTAACCAATTTTGAGTTCAAATTAGTGCTTGAACATTGTTAGGAAGAAGATTAAATCGATACTTGTTAAGAATGTGACCACCAATGCTAAAGGCATACTCACTGGCAACAGTTGTTATTGGAATACTTGACACCCCGCATGCTAGTCTACATAGATTTGGATAGCGTTCTTCACAATCCCTCTAATAGCTCAAAACATCTAACTTTGGAAAATACTTTGGCTTAACTAGTTTTTCAGTTAGATACATATCCAACTCAGACTTGGCAATTACATTCACATTTTTGGCTTACGTAATTGATATATTCCTATAAATCTGATGTCAAAAAAATTCGGTTATGACAATGATACATTTCATGCTTTAATTTCTCCTTCATTTCAACATGAAATTTCCAGAAATCAGAAATAGTTGTATTCCTACTCACATGCTTTACATCAGGATTCAAATATGAAAGCAATTCTCTTATCCATTTATATTCAAGAAACTTAAATGGCAAACCATATTTGACAATAGCCATTGTCATAATCTCTCTAAAATGCTTGTGATCAAGTTCCCTACTCCTTAACTTTTCGATATTATCAATTATCATCACCCCTACATCTTTATATTTTGGGCTAACATTGTATTTTTTTAAATGACGCAACAATGTCGAAGTGCCTATTTTGGTACCACCAATTACATATTCTTGCCCACATGCATTACATTTGGCCTTCTCTTTACCATCTTTTACTCCAACTTTAGAAAAATATTTCCAAACCTTAAAGGTAGTCGTCTTAGCTTTCTTAGTTCCTTTTTGAACTTCATTGTCTTCATTGTTTATAGAGGGTGGTTCTTGTGGCTCATTAGCATTTTGATTATGTATATTATCATCAACAATAACATTCACATTCACACTTCGATTAATAGTTTCAGATTCCATGTTTACACATTAACTTGTGAAAAAAATAGTGTGAAAAACTTACTAAAAACAATCATCAACACATGAACAAACCTAACCAAAAAGATGAGATGAGTGAACAACTAACCTGTTTACAGTAGAAAATGATTGCAGCAAGCAGATAATGATTGTAGAGGAGGAAAACACCAAAAAAGCACCTCATCATCGTAGACCAGCGCATAACACTAATAAATGGCCACCAACATCGAGTCTAGCAACGTCGCCATAGACCACTCAGACCACCGACAAGCACGCACGTCACAAACCAGACGATCGTCAACACCTAAGCCGCAGACCACCGAATGGGCACCAACGTCGACCACCGTTGCCACAGACGACAAATAACCACCACGCCTCAAACAAACAACGAACAACCACCACACCTCAAACAAACGACGAACGACCACCACGCCTTAGACCAGATTACCACCACCAAATGATGGCACCACCATGACCGTGAATCAAAGGCAAGGGAACAGAACTTAGTGATTTTTTATTTGTCCCGCTCTGGGAGTGTAACTTCAAGAAGAGGATTATAATGGTTAGGGATTTTCTATTCTAATTTAGGGATTGCAATTTTGTAAAACTTAATATTAAAATAATTAATTTTATTAAGTTAAGTGGGTTGGTGGGTCAGCTCACTTAAATTCGGCTCGAACCCGCATAGCCTGTGGTAAGTGAGCTCAACCTGTTTTGACCCATAACCACAAAAAATCTTATTTTTTCAACCCAGCCCGACCGAGTTGGCTCACGAGTTCGAGCTCACTTTGACATTTCTAGTGGTGACAGTAGTGGCAATAGTTGATGGCTTTCATCTTCGTTGATGCTAACCGGGGTCGCTTATTTGAAAGCTTCTTAGTGGTAAGTTATATTTAAGTTGTTGTCTTGTTATTTTGGTTAGAGTTTTGTTTCTTTCATCTTATTTTGTTTGTTTTTGGCCATTTTGTGGATTTTTTTATATCTCATTATGACATTGTGTGTAGAAAACATGTTTTCTGACCGCATTATGTTTTTAGTGTTTGCATAACGTGTGCATACTTGACTTCATTACTTTTCCTTGAAATGGCTGGGAAACGAAAATGCAATTCATTAGTGCAAAAGTTGGAGAAGCCCGTAAGTGAAAGGTCTGTAATGTTAGCTTTCATATTTCTTTATTTAATCCACTGTTAGTATTATGTGCTTACTGAAGAGTTAATAATTGTAAACCCATGATTTATGATTTGTACATTATATATTCATATTAATTGTAGTTGAGCAGGGATGATTTTTAGTGGTTGGCTTATTGAGTAAATTGTAAGCCCATAAATGTGCTTACTTATGACTTAAAAACTGCTAACACATGATCTAAGATTTGCACATTAGATATACATGTTAATTATAGTTGAGCATGGATGAATTTCAGTTGTTGGCTTGTGTAGTAAACTATAAAATTATGTGTTTACTTGAGTTAAGAATTGTCAACCCATAGTCTATGATTTGCACATTAGATATCCATGTGAGGTTATTTGTTGTCCTTAATTTTTTGTATAAGTTATATGCATATACAGCTGATACAATACATGTTATTTTTTCATTTAAGTTTGTTGATGTCATACTCTTCATTTGAGTGATTGAAATGTACATACTCTTCATTTATCTAATTGAAATGCACAGTTTAGTAGCCTTATAATATTCATTTGGTTTACTATAACGAGTGATTTTAGTAAAGATAGTGATTGCAGTGGTGACACCTAGGCTGATAGGAATATATATTTCTTAAGGTGTTCTGCAATAGAGCACATAAACACTCCCTGGTCAGGAGTTCAATGCACGAGGTTTATGTCATTACTAATTTCCTTACACAACAATGCAAATACACGAATGTTTGGAAGTGGAGAAATTTTAAGCTACATTACACTATTTGACTTTGATTTAATTAAAATGACATGAAATATTCACGACAAAACAAGATGTGAGGTTAACGCAATCCTTCATTTTGGAAAGTATTTTGTACACCATGGCATATACAAACAAGATGTTTGCTTCTTTTGTTCCTGTTTGGGAATGACATGGTTAGTCAAAGAGTCCATTACAGTAGTGAAGTTAATTCCCTCACTATTTTGACATGTTTATGTAAATCTTCTTTCAAATTTTCAGTTATGTGAGTTTTTAGTTCACGTTAAATACAATATTATAAGCATATTAAAATGTGAATTTTCTGGATTGGTATGTTTATTGAGACTCAAAGACCTGAGCAATAATTCATCTATTAACACTCAGTTGGACATAAATAAGCCATAGACTCCATATTATGCTGTGATTTTTAACTGAAATCAATCTTGTGTGATTTTTAAATTTACAAAAGGAAAATTACTGCACTTATTTAGGCTTAAATTCACATAAATAAGGAAAGGACTCCAACACTGTTGTTTAAATTGTTGGCAACTTTGCCTAACTTCAGTAAGTGAAAAGTTATAATGTGAGTTACCACTTATTAGCCTTGTGTTTGACACTTGATTCAAAAAATGGAATAAATTGTTTGTTTATCATGAGGACGAGTACTTCATTCTTTAACGAAAATAGAAATTTATCACAAACCATTTAATTGATCACTTAAATTAACATTCAATTATCTACATAAACCATATTTTGAACAAGTGATATTTTTAACAATAATAAGTTATATTATAAGTAATTGATTGTCTTATCAATATTATCAAACTCAAGATTTTATGTGAACTTGTGAGAGCTTCATAAACTCAAATTGTAAAATCGAATCTTAAACTTGTAAGAGTTTATTTTGCACACAAAAAAAATTATTAAGAATAATTGAAGGATTTTTCAGAATGCACATGAATCAAATTAAACATTATGTTTAGTTCTTTATAAAATAAAGAGAGGGAGATAGAGACAAAAGAAAGAGACACAATGTGATAATAAGATATGCTTATGTTATTAATGGAGGTTTTGTATTCTACAACAACATTGATGACCATTTGTGCAGTGGCCACCAAGAGGATAGGAATTACTCATGCACTCTTTGTTACAAGCTTCATTATCATAACATTTGCTCGGGAATTCAGGGGGGCAAAACACCCATCTTTGTCCATCAGTGTTCACATTCATCGCAATGTCCCTACCTGAACACACAACCAAACCAATGCACATCATTCCCAAGAAAACCATGTTAATCCTTACATTCATCATCTCCAAACCTATTCTCCTACTATCCTCTCTCCTTTTCTTCTTTACCTCTCAAAACTAAACAATCTTGGATGGATTACCACCACTCTTCCACTCTACTTAAACACCACACATTGATAATCCTACTTGATGCTCACTTTCATTTTTGGAAGTTAACTCTTTTACATTAAATGTTTATTTAAAGAAAAAATTAATATAGCTCTATTAAATTAATTATAAGTTTATATTTGGGAATAAAATTTAATTAGATTATTGTTAGTGTATGTTAATTTTTATTGGTAGTAAAAATGATAATTAATGGGTTAAAGTATTTTTTTTTTAGTAAATTATACTTTTGTTTACAAGAAAGAGAATGATTAGCTATCTTTATTCTCTTATAATCAATCTAGATTTTATTTTCTTCTTTTATCTCTCTGTGACTTCTCTTACCTCTCCTTACTTTATTTTCTTCTAATAGTCCTTTTTCTAGGGTTTTGGTACATTACATCCCTTAAATGTCTTGAATCTCAGGTTGCATGTGTGTACCATTTTTTTCATCCTCATTTATGGTTAGTATGTTTTTTCTTTCTATTTGTGTTATTGTTAATTTTATTTTGTTTTGAATTTGTATTAGAATTAGAAATATGTTTCTTTTGCCTAGTTTTGTTTTTCGGTACTTTTAGATTTACGGGTTTTGAGAGTTTTTTTCTTTGCATATATCTTGAGGAGAAACTTATTTTTTTTTACAAAACTATTAATTAGATTATGGTTTAGTCTCTTGGTGGATAGTAGATAAATTGGAGCATAATTCAAAGTTGAGTTTTTTGTAGAATGACAAAGTTTAGGAAGAAAAAAAATTCTTACTATCGAGTTTAGAAGAGCAATTTTTTTCTAATTACTTTTATTAATGGTTAATCTTAAAATAAACAACTTTGCAAGTTTGTGGAAAAATTGAGACTAAAGAACGAAAAAGAGACTTGAGACTTCAAGATACTGCAAGTCTACTGTCGAGTTTATTTTCTTGACACCAAGAACCATGTTTTATTGTTTTAATTCATTTGTTTTATATATTTATCTTTAGTAGTGTTTTATATATTATCATTTTTTATTTAATATAAAAATATATAGACATGTCAACTAGAAAATTTGAATCAGACTATTCAAAAATTCAAAAGAAAAGAAGAATTGAGACTTTAATTGCATAATAAAAAGGAGCTATGAACAAAAAAAAAAGCAAATGTCTTGTGTATTACGGTGTGTAGATATTTCATTTTTGAAAGATAGATGCTTAAGCCTTGAAAAATCTTTAAAACATGATAATTTGTTGGATATTGATGGATTTGATTTAATTTCAAAATTAAATATCTAAAGGGAAATTATAGGGTTGAAAAATGATAAACCAATTGACATTCTCAATTGTATAAAAAGAATAAATTCTTTTCCAAATGCATATATAACGTATAGAATAATGTTAACAATTCTAGTGTTAGTTGTTTCAGCTGAAAGAAGTTTCTCAAAGCTAAAGATAATAAAAATTTATTTAAGATCAACAATGTCTCAAGAAAGCTTAAACGGATTAGTCATATTATCTATTGAAAAAGAAATTTTAAATGAAATTAATTATCACAATTTAATAAATAATTTTGCATAAAAAAAACTCAAAAAATAATTTTTAAATAAAAGGCATCATTTTTTAAGTTTGTTTTAGGCCTCTCAAACCGTTGAGAGCCGCCCCTGGTCACCACCAATGATGAGACTGTTTTTGTTGACAAACATGTTTGTAATGAAAACAATAATGGTCACTTGTTCATTTACATTAATTACTATACAATTTGGTATTAACAATAACTTCACATTTCTTAACTTATAGAAACAAGTAATTAAGATGATGGAGCAATTAAATAGTCATGTCACATATATAACTGAAAATAATTAATGAAAAATATTAATTTATTTTAATAACAATTAAATAAAACAATTAATGAAAAATATTAATTATTATTTGTTATTAATTTAACATACATAATTTCTTTTATATTACATTATTTTGTAGTGTATTCCTTTTTCTTTCTAAATATGCGATTACGATTAAGAAATATGGGTTACGATTAAGAAATTTAGGTTATTATAATAATTTATTATTATTGCTATTATTATATTATTCTTTTAATCATAATAAACATTATTTTAAAGACCAATAATTTTTAGCTTATAAATGAGTATGTGTAGGGATCAATGTGTCTCTAAAATTGGTTGTTTATTACACCCAATATTGATTTTAGCAGGGGTTTTATTTTGGCGTTTCCAAGGTTTTAACCACCGCTAAGTACATTATTCAGGATTTGACTTTTCCTGGGTAAACCCTCATCACTAACAGATTACCAGTAGTTTTGAGTAACTCATGGTAGAGCAGAACTTCCCTGTAATTTCATAACCCCTGTAAATTACTAAGGGTTTCATAACTCCCGTAAATTACATGGGGTTAAACCTCTACTACTTCCCAGGGGTTTCAAACCCCCGTTACTTCCTAGGGTTTTCAAACTTCTACTATGTCCCAGGGGTTTTAAACCCCTACTACATGAGTCATCATTTTAAGTTCTTTTTCTTAGAGTTTCAAACCCCCGTTAATTTCATTAGTTGTTTTTTTTATTGCACATAAATTGATTTTTTTCAATGAAAATAAATACATGAGACAATGAAAAAGACAAAAGACAAATATTCTAAAATGATTGTATTATACTGAATATAACATTCATTAAATTAAAGGAAAGAAGTACATAGTTTAAAACTTGAAGGTAAAATTTGTAAAACAACACAATTTAGGTGAAAAGATTGAGATTCCCATCCATGTTAGTTTAAATGTACCACAAAACTAACTTAAATACTTCATGCATTGTTACCATCTACTTTGTGGAGAGTCACTAATATACATACACTATTCTAACCTATGATTAAACAATCAATTTTTCCATAGTTATTCTAGTACAATATAGAAATGGAAATTCTAAAAATGAAACAAACAAAATATAGGAGTGGTATAATATAAGTTTAGCATTGGGAAAGTTGAGGTGAGCACAAGATCTATACATTGCCCTTACTGCTTCATCATATGCAAGGGCAACTCTAATGGCAGTGGGAAAATTACATAACTGGAGCATGTTCCCTCTGTTCGGCTCTCTAATTTCAGCAACCCACTTTCCACAAGTCCTCTGCCTGACAACTTTTCGAACTGGTTTACCCACATTATTACAAGAATCAAGTTTATCATTATATTGTTTCCATTTCGCCTGTATCTTACCAAGGGACTTGGTTCCATCCCCCTTACTATGTGTGTTCACTAACATGTGCATCAAATTCAAGTTGCACTATATAATGTTATATTGCCAAAATTTACTTTGAGTTATAAACTTGTCTCTTAGTCATTGCTAAAGCATCCCATGAGGTTGCTCTAGCCATCCTTCTCTAGAGTTGGCTCAACCTCTCTAAAAGCACCATCAACCCACCTTCATCCCACCACCAAAAGCATAAAACCGAGAGGTTTTACCACCACCATCCTAGCTTCTGCACACTTACTACCTTCATAGCCACCATCTTCTAGCTTTGGCCCAACCTAGCTTGAGGAGAAGGCTATCATCACCACAATGATAACTGATATTTCATCCTATTTGTCATTTTGACCATTTTCCTTTTAATTTTTCACATTATTGTTCCATTTCTAATGATAAAATGTCTCTTTAAAATTTTCTTTATGGCCATGTCCGTGAAAATATATGAAACAGATATTGCCGTATTCACTTATGGGAATGGAGCATAATCAGTTGGGCGTGTCTCATGATTTTTCATCAAAAATCTCATTGTTTTGTTCAGCCACAAGAAGGCATATAAATTCATAATATTTGTGAAATCCTTTTTCACGATATTATTGTTGTAGAAGCAAATTAGTTACTCAGATGCTTTATTTATTTTTTTAATGGCATCACCAAGACCCATTGCATCTAAATGTATTTCAATATCTGATATCCAAGATAAGTAATTCTTCCTTATATTATCAAAGACCACAAATTCAAAATTTTCTAGGTTTGACATGTTTAGAATAACCTATAAAATATTAATAATAATCATTTTTCATATACGAAACTATAAAATTAATATAACAATATTAAAGGTTACAAAAATAATCAAATATAAAAATAATAATTATAATAATCATCATCATAATATATCTTCATTCATCAACTCGGGCTAAAGTTTAGGTCGGGTCGGCCTATGCTGAAGGTCGAGATAGGCCAGCTCGGGCTAAAGGTCGACATTGGTTAGTTTAGTTAAAAGTTGAGACAAGTATATTCAGATTGAAAGTCTAGACGGGCCACCCTAAAACAAAATTCTAAAAAGATATTTAAAAAATAATATTTTTTTCATGTTTAAAAAAAAGCTCATAGGTTAACCTTGACCCACAAGGCTTTTATGGGCATTTTGGCCTTGTGAACTTTTTCAATGGGGAACTTTTTTCCTGTGGGCTATTTTGTCCCAAACCACATAGATCATGGCTAGGGAGTCAATAGGATGGATAGGGTATGAGTAGTAGCTCTCTCGTACCATACTTGTTAGATAAATATATGTTTGTACCTGTCTCTATATCCGTGTGGGTATCTGCTATACGAGTATTCACATATTTCTTTAATATCTGTAGGTACCCACGGGTATTTACAAAAAAAATTCTAAAAATATTTAACAAAATATTTTAACCATAAATTCAAATAAAATACAATAGATCATTATCACAAGTTTCAAACAAAGACCAAATAAACTCAAATTCATACAAGTTCAAAGAAAATTACAAAAATAAATATTAAATATCATTCAACAATATATATATATATATATATATATATATATATATATATATAT
>Ga0099823_1005558_pt1 | contig 12603 bp, 15 predicted proteins | sample CowpearedBW_FD_76831 | JGI IMG/M metagenome (GOLD analysis project Ga0099823, IMG submission 76831) | Root nodule microbial communities of legume samples collected from California, USA - Cow pea red BW | ecosystem: Host-associated > Plants > Roots > Nodule | place: USA: California | collected... | reverse complement strand
ATATATATATATATATATATATATATATATATATATATATATATATATTTATAATTTCAATTATATTATGTTTTAACCAATTTCATTTACTTCTTTTTCATACATCTTTGACGATCAAAAAATAAAATTTCAATTACTCTTAATTGTAAAATATATTTATTTAAATAAATCATTCCATATATTCTTACATAAATTTATCATTATACTAAAATATAAATTTTCAATTATATTCATTATTAATAATTTCTTTTTACCTTAATAACAAAATAATTTAACAATTATTTAAAATAGTTTCACATTTCCAATTTTTTATATAAAATCTTTAAGAACTCCTTTTAATTTATTTCATCATTTCATCAATGAAATAACATCATACACATTCATTAAAATAATTATTACAACAATCTATATTCTACATTTATTTACAAAATCCAAATTAAAATTTATTTAGTATAAGCCACTTTATTCTATTATTTATTTTATTATTCACAAATCAAAATCTAAATTATATTCAACACTTTATATTATATATTTTAATTTCAATTTTCAATTTTGAAAATTTTCCTTCCCTATTTTAAAATAATTTGCAAAATATAAAAAGATATGCCAGATCAAAATTCAGTTTCCTAGATATTGAATTGGACTGGTTTCCCAGGGGGAAATACAAACAATGGCCAGAATTTGGCTTCCTAAAAATCAAACTCTGGCAGTGTACAGATAACTATGCTATTGATGTAAGTATTCTATACAATATGCTACATGAATAAATTTAAAACCCAAAGAGTGCCATTTGGGAAAAAAAAATAATATTATGTCAACCTGAGGTCCTGATCATGGATCTTAATATTAATTAGCAAGGCAACTAGTCAGAATCTTCATCCTCAAAAACAGGAATTCTACGAAAACGAGCTAAGGAGCGAACATCTGGATTCACGTTTCTATCTGGCATTGGTGACCTTTTTTGCTTCATTGAAAAACCACATCCAGAAACAGAATCATATAAGCCCCCCATGCTCATCTCCTTTCTGGTGTTACCACTTTCATTCAGAAAGCTGCAAAACAATCCCTCATGCCCCATTAATCTCAATCCAAACCAATAAGCAAACAATCATTACATTACATGCTCTCCGTAGGATATTCAAAGCACATACCAAAATGAACAAGAACATGTAAGTTGCCACTTCATCTTACAGTTAGATAGGATGGTCCCAAATAGAGCTGTTCAACAATACCCGAACTGAGCTCAATTGGTACCGTGCATTGAACTTAACTATAATACTTGAACCTCTTTTTTTCGTAAAAGCTAAACTGTTCATAGATTGATCTTCTAAAATTGAATTGAATTATTCTTATGAGATTTAAAGAAACATGTATGATATATGAAACATTTAAAACTAAATTTGTAGAAACAAATCATTGATATTCAATAACAATGAGAAACTTAACAATGAACAAATCCGTGTTTTTGTGATAGCAACCAACACAATCTGTCTATTTATTCAATTCATACCACAGCATGTTAAAACCACATATGATCCCAGATTCGATGCTTGTGAAATATGCAACAATTTGATGTAGTTTTGGATCATGAACTGTGTCATCATCAATTGCACAGAGGCTATACGAGATAGTAGTTGCCGAATTTTGGAAGGATTTTACAGAACATTTTTCTCAAGGAGATCTAGTTTGTATGGAAAAATTGAACTGTTTTTAGCGGGGGAACCATGTCAGTGATTGATTCCTACACTGAACTGAGTGTTGTGGGAGAAAGTTGGCAATTATCAACAGTTGCCAGTGCCACGTAGTAGGTGTTCGGTAAAATGCATTGGTGAAGCAACGAGATACTAAAGAATATATAGGACTCGGGATTATATAATCCGATTCTTTATGGGACTGAAAGAACTTTACTCCACTGAGGTTGCAGATCCTTCCATTGGAGCCTTTGCCTAATATGAGTCGACTTTTCTCAACGGTAATCATATGAAAGGCTGAACGGTTTAGCATACAATGGAGAAGTGAGTCAAGAAATGGTAATGTTGTTGAAGAAAAACGAAGATATGGAAGAGATAACTACAACATCCGAGTTTGTACATACTGTGCTATAAAACAGGACATATTGTATATATATGCTACAAGAAACAGCCTTTTCCTCCTACTTAAACAGAAAGCGGGAACAATACCAATTGGAACAATGATGGTATTGCTGTAGTGAATTTAGTAGACTAGAAATGACCGATAGTCTAAAATTGAGAGAGCATCTCAGTTAAGTTGCATAGCTTTATTTACTCATGAACAGTGTATTGAAATCAGATAACAGAAAAAATTCGACAACTCCAAAATCCTTTATAAAGTTATAATAAAAATCATAACGGGTTATAGCATAGACTACTATAAAAAGAAATATAATACCACCACATATAATTCTATTGCAAAAATAATGATGTTATGTATAAAAATTCAAATAATAATATCATCATACAAAACACCACAAATTTAAAGTTCAAAACATAAAATAAATGTCTTAAGTTTCTAATCATAAAACCCTTCTTCAATCCCAACCTAATTGTCTTCAATATTATAATCCAATGGGGCATATCCTCCTCCTCTTCCCCTTTTCAGAGATTCTTGTCAAAGTTAAGTAATCTTTCACACTTAAAATCAAAACTATCATGCAATTCATTTTGGACCCAAATTTGAGTTTTCTCTTTACCCTTCCTTGTTGGTGTTAGAGTTGCACCTAGACCTTTCTTAGAAGCATGAGATGATCCAACAACAATACCACGACTTGATGATTGCTTCTTTTATTGGTTGTTTGTCTCATTGTATAAACTATTGGTTCTCCGATACTTGAAGCTTCATAAACAATTGTCCAATTAAGACTGAGATCATCATCAAAAACCAACTCATTTCCCCCTTTTCATCATCAACTACTCCCACTAACCATTCATTACATTCATCAATGTCATTCAATAGAATAAAGTCTATTTCATCCCTAATATTGTATCTTGGAGCAAGTTGTTGAATATACTCTATGTAAACCAAATCATGCACCCTTTTGTGGTCTAGCCTATTCCTTTCCTTTGAATGAATCTACGTTATGAATAAGTAAAATGTGAATTAATTTCTTTTTACCCTCAACAAATAAGATAATAATGAAATGGGTCATGTATTATTACTTGCTCAAAAACACTCATAACCCAATGAACTATATGTCAAACATAAAATCTTGATTGCTAGCTTTTTAAAGATGGGAGCTACATGCCCATAATTCTTCCACCATTGAGCTACAAAAGCAACTTAGAATGTATCTATTATATCTTACCGTGCAATTTAGAAAGCATTTAAGTATCTCACCTAGAGTTGTGGTCTTCCTTCATTCTTTGGCAAAATCATCACCAAAAAGTTCACTTGCACTCGTACATAGAGGCAATTAATATACAATTTTTTGTTGCACATCTTTACTTGGCACCAACCTCCTTATGTAAGCATACAATCCATTAGAACTTTCAAATCATATTCCATGTCTAGGTTGGAATAATAGAACTTTGGGTTCAAAACCTGACCAACTGAATGCAAGGGGCGATGAAGTTCACATGTCCATCTATTATCAATGATTGTAAATACATCATTGTATTTACTTTCATTGTTGTTGAATGACTTCATTATTGTTTCCTTGGCTTTCTCCATTGCTTCATGTAAATAGCCTATAGCTGCTTTTCTTTCCTTGTCCATTAGACCAAACACATGAATAAGAGGAACCATGACTTTGAGAGTAAATACAACAGGATTCCAAAATAAAGGCATAAGAACAATTTTTGTAGCCTCCCTCTCATTAGCTTCCTTAGATAGCTTGTTATTGCTCCATTCATCAGAAGTGAGCATCTTTCTCAAATTTCTCTTCTTTTGATGCAACCTTTGTAATGATAAATAAGAGGTAGCAAATCTTATAACATGTCTTACTAATTCCCTCTTATTTGTAAATTGCCTCGACAAACTCAAGGTACTAGGATGACCATAGATAAAGTCACAAGACTAACTCATCTTTGAATTATCTTCTTTATTAAAGAAAGCTTTGCAATGTCTTCAAGCGTCAAATCCATACAGTGGGCAAACACAAGGAGTCCAATAGAGATGGGGTTTTTCCTCTTCCAACAACTTACCAACCAATACATAATTGCTCCCATCATTTGTTATAACTTGAACGGCATTTTCTTCTCCAATTTCCTCCACAAGGGAATAGAACATCTCAAATAGTTTTTCCCTTGTCATCACAAATTCATATCCATTAATGAACTTGACAAACATTGTCTCTGTATGGGAGCTCACCAAGAAGTTAATCAAGCATGTTTCGGTCAGTCCATGCATCTGACATAATAGAACAACCATGTTTGCTCCATTGCAATTTATAAATTGAGAGAAAACATGCTTGTTCTATTATGTCAAATGCATGGACTGACCGAAACATACTTGCTTAACTTCTTGGTGAGCTTTACTACAGGACAATGTTTGTCAAGTTCATTGATGGTTTTAAATTTGTGATGACAAGGGAATAACTATTTGAGATGTTCAATTCCCTTGTGGAGGAAATTGGAGAAGAAAATTTCATTCAAGTTATAACAGATAATGGGAGCAATTATGTGTTGGCTAGTAAGTTGTTGGAAGAGAAAAGACCCCAATTGGACACCTTGTGTTGCCATTGTATGGATTTGATGCTTGAAGACATTGCAAAGCTTTCTTTGATAAAGAAGACAATTCAAAGAGGAGTTAGTCTTATGACTTTATCTATGGTCATCCTAGTACCTTGAGTTTGTTGAGGCAATTTACAAATAAGAGGGAATTAGTAAGACATGTTACAAGGTTTGATACCTCCTATTTATCATTACAAAGGTTACATCAAAAGAAGGGAAATTTGAGAAAGATGCTCACTTCTGATGAATGGAGCAATAACAAACTATCTAAGGAAGCTTATGGGAGGGAGGCTACAAAAATTGTTCTTATGCCTTCATTTTGGAATCATGTCGTATTTACTCTCAAAGTCATGGTTCCTCTTATTCATGTGTTTGGTCTAGTGAACAAGGAAAGAAAAGAAACTATAGGCTATGTACATGAAGCAATGGAGAAAGTCAAGGAAACAATAATGAAGTCATTCAACAACAATGAAAGTAAATACAATGATGTATTTACAATCATTGATAATAGATGTACATGTCAACTTCATCGCCTCTTGCATTTAGTTGGTCAGGTTTTGAACCCAAAGTTCTATTATTCCAACACAGATATGGAATATGATTTGGAAGTTATAAATGGATTGTATGCTTGCATCAAGAGATTGGTGCCAAGTAAAGATGTGTAACAAAAAATGGTATATTAATTGCCCTTTTGTACGAGTGCAAGTGAACTCTTTGGTGATGATTTTGCCAAAGAATCAAGAAAGACCACAACCCTAAGTGAGACTCTTAAACGCTTTCTAAGTTGCGGTAAGATATACCGGTTACTTTTTTTGCTTTTGTAGTTCAATGGTGGAAGAATTATGGGCATGCAACTCCTGACTTTCAAAAGCTAGCAATCAAGATTTTAAGTTTGACATATTGTTCATTGGGATGTGAGTGCAATTGGAGTGTTTTTGAGCAAGTAATAAGACATGACTCATTTCATTATTATCTTATTTGTTGAGTGTAGAAATTCACATTTTACTTATTCATAATGCAAATTCATTCAAAGAAAAGGAATAAGCTAGACCACAAGAGGCCGCATGATTTGGTTTACATAAAGTATATTCAACAACTTGCTCAAAGATACAATGTTACGGATGAAATAGACCCTATTCTATTGAATGACATTGATGAATGCAATGAATGGTTAGTGAGAGAAGTTGATAATGATAATGAAGAGAGGGAAATGAGTTGGTTTTTGATGATGATCCCACTCTTAATTGAACAATTGTTTATGAAGCATAAAGTATTGGTGAACCAATAGTTTGTACAAGGAGACAAGCAACCAATAAAAGAAAGCAATCATCAAGTGGTGGTATTGTTATTAGATCTTCTCATGCTTCTAAGAAAGGTTCAGGTGTAACTCCAACACCATCAAGGGAGGGTAAAGAGAAGACTCAAATTGGGGTCCAAAATGAATTGCATGATAGTTCTAATTTTGAGTTTAAAAGATTACTTAACTTTGACAAGAGTCTCTCAGAAGGAAAAGAGGAGGAGGGATATGCCCCATTGGATGATAATATTGAAGACAATTATGTTAGGATTGAAGAAGAGTTTTATGATTAGAAACTTAATATATTTATTTTATGATTTGTTGTTATTTTATGTTTTGAATTTCAAATTTGTGGCATTTTGATATGATGATATTATTATTTTAATTTTTAGACATAATATTTGCATTACAATTTTTATATCAAACGCCCACCCATTGGCTTTCCAATCATACTATATCATACCAACTTCAAGAGTAATGAAAAGAAAAATATTAAATAAATAAATATAAGAACTGGTTGATTACACCTGAGCATCAATTTGTCAATCATACTATTTCGTCTTTATGATTACACACCTGAACTGTACCTATTGGTTTCCACTTTAATGCAAAAGTATACTATTTTAGTAAATAAAATTTGTACATGTAAGACTTTAATCCTTATATTTGATACATTTTTCTTTTACTTTCTACACTCCTCAATTTGGTTCCTAGATAAAAAATATCTACAAATTGGTCCCACTATTTGATGAACATATAAATTGAATAGAGTTTACTTTTAAGTGGGGATCAAAACCAAAAACAGACATGTTACAATCACAGTGCATAGAGTAAAAAGAGACTTTGTCAAGTAAACAAGTAAAGAACCATAGGGACCAAATTAAAGGCTATATAAGACCAAAAAATAGCAAGGACCAATTTGTAAACATGTTGTGCTATAACAACTAAACTAAAGAATTTTTTTCAAAGAGTAACACAAAAAAATATGTCAAGTTCAGGGGCAATTCTTAATTCAAACAATTTTATATTATAGTAACTTCAATAGCAAAATTTCATAAGGGTAGAATCTGGTCTAGAAGTCATCTATTGTAGATTGACCAAATTACTCCAGAAAAACAAAAAGCAAGATATTAGCTTGAATTCTAAAAAATATATTAGTTTAGTCAAATCACTTTTTTAAACAGAGGACTTAAAAGAATAAAAAAGTGAAATATATGCTGTTGAAAAACTTATTTGGAAAGGGTAAATGTGACAAATAATAGGAAAATCAAGAGACTATTTGCAAACCATAATAGACATACCGTTCTCGAATTATTTTAAAAGCTTCTTTTGTAGCATATGGCAGGCCAGTCTTTGGATCACGATACCTGTATTATTCGGGAGAGAATTCCTTAACAATATGTGGGTATAGTGGGAATAGACTAAAGAAAATCTTTCAAATGATGTGATGATAATCAATGACAATCATTATTCATAACAGTAGTAGATATAATGATGCAATCTGAAAATTCAAGCAAGAACCACCGGTGTTCTAATATAAAAGAAAGCATAATCTGACCCAATTTGATCACAAAAAGAAAGTGGAAACAATTTGCCGTATAATTCATGAGACCAATTGTTCTATCCATGCAAGGAAAGCATCTCTAAACTTCCCATCCCACCAAAAAAACACAAGTCCCTAATGACATATAAATAACAGGAATACCAGATATCCAAAGGCAATTTTAACAAAGAAATGCAACATTACGAAAGGAAAAAGCAAGAACTACCAAATCGATATATGAGATCTTACTTGGCAGGCAAACCAGTAATCGCGCAAACAGGTTGTTCTGGATCTGAAAAAAGTTATAAATATCAATAAAATAAAATTTGAAAAATAATGTTACTTAGACACATATTTTGCTTGATCATTAAGAAAAAAGAAGGTTAAAACGTACGTCATTGAAGCTTTATCTTCAAAATAGAAGAAACCAATCAAAAAAGAATAGGCACATTATTCTTCATGTTTGTTTTATTTAATATTTTTGGACCTACCAGGTGTTTCCTCTAACTTGCCAGACCAGAAACTAACCTCACTTGCGGGTGTTTTATTTAATGATTTATATTTCAGATCTTCTACATGGTGCTTTTAGTATGTTAGATGTTGTGCAGAGTATGCCAGAATGAGCCCAGGAACTGTGGAAGAACGAGTGCAACACTGGTTGCAAAACACACCTTCTGGAGAAAGAACACAAAAACACAAAGCAAGACAGAAAGAAAGAATTTGTCTCGTATTATTATCACGTAGTGCAAAAGTTCATCATCAACACTATCAACAAGATAGCAGCTCTCATATAGAGTGTTACGAGACGATTACATGTTAGATAGAAGCACTAAATAGCTCCTACCTAACTGCACAAAATAGTTATACAAACATAAACTTGTAAGTACACCAACTAATAAGCATGAATACGGCTAGATTATCTAACCTAATACACACTTCTGATAAGCAACATAGTCTATCATCAAATCATCTAAGCTATCAGACCCTAGTCGCTCTCATCCTACAGAGTAGTTCATTACACAAGATCCTACATTATAATTATAAAAATAAGGTACAAATCTTTTATAATCGTGAATATCTAGATTATATACGTATTATTAGGAACATTTTTATTTATTCTTGTATAATATCTTTATTATTAGAAGATACCAAATCTCCTCTACTTATTGTATTGCTTTTTTTTCTCAATATAAATAAACCATTTGTGTTGACTCAGAAACATATGTTTTCAACTTAATGTCTCTCCATTTCCTAAAGTTTAAGATAGTATTCTACCATAGTGTAGAGGAAGTAAAATTTACACAAATACCTGAATTTTAGTCAATATTCTCATATGGCCATCTTTTATGTGTAATATAGGAACTCTTGGTATGTTGCAATAATAATACAACAATACCCAAGCCTGATTCCTGCTGAGTGGAGTCAGCTACATTGTTTCCATCATTGACCTTGATCATGTTGGGATGTATGATGAGAGTTGTATAAGGAAAGCTGTTAGTTAGTTGGCCCATTAGTTTGTTGGAGTGTTGGACTACTTAGTTAGCTAGAAGAGCTCACTTATAACAATAAGGGAATCAAATTTTAGGAGGGTATTCTGCGAATTTGACAGTTACAGTGAGTGAATCAAATGATCTTTTGGGAAGGAGAAGCCCTTGGGGAGAATTACATTCTTCATATCTGTTTTGGTCTTCAATAAAGTTCTATTCTGCAGTTTCCATCTTATTTTTTTCATAATTTCGATCGTATGATATCATATATTCACAAAGCTGTGAACCTTAAAATTCTTCTTAACAGTCTTTCAAGTCTCATCACACTATTTCTGACCTCCTCCTACCCATTTCTAAATTGGTGTCATCTTATCTTAACTTCACATTTTAGGTGGGTGGCAGTCATCTGCTCTCACATCCCATAACTATCTTCATCAAGCGTCCATTGCCCTATTTAGTTGCCACACCAATTTTCTCCCTAAAGAAGCCATCAATTTTATGTATAGAAGTTACACCAACCTTCTTCCAAATGAATTCATTCCCTAACCTATTCAAATTGATATATCCACTCATCCACCGCTTCATTCACATTTTTTCAAACTTGACCTTTTTGTTTATGATTGCACTTTATTGCCCAGGTTTCTGATCTACATACAAAATTGCATATTTAACTACAATTTGGCAAATCTTCAATGTCAACGTAAGGCTTTTTAAGGTCATACAAACACCTAAAATGTTTCTCTTATTCATCTATTCTATTTGAATGTTATATTTGACAACTGAATTACATCTAAAGCACTCAGTTCTCGGTACTGCTGTACTATCATCCACGCTCCCAATCAAGATTAAACTCCTCATATTTTGTCTTTGTGCTACTGAATCAAAATCCACTGGTCTCCGAAAAACCAAAACATTTATTCGCAACTCCAACTCAGTATTTACTATCTCTCTAATCTAAACTTTTAAAAAGATATCACCAGCAAAATCCCAGTGAGTTTTGTCTATTACAGCAACAAATGGTATGGGTAACTTCAATGCCAGTAGATGTTGTCATCAGTAACTAAATTAGATTGAATCAGAAAAAGAAAAACTCTAATTAATTGGTCAATGCAGTATGAAAACAATACTTTAACAATTTCACCGGGAATTTAATTTTCACTCACTGCAACATTAATGCATAAAGGAACACTATATACAATATTTTTCAACATAAAAGTAAACCAAATTGTCAATCTTATTTCAACAAGTGTTTAGAGGGACTCACATTGTACAGGCCCTGTGGAAATCTCTGAGTGGAACGATGACCCTTTAATGAACTCTAAATAGGAGCATCCTGGGAAAGATTAACAGATAGCCGGATGAAAAATGAAAACAGCAACCAATATTAACAAATTAAGAATGTAAGTATAATGCAGTGCCTGTCCAAAGACACTATCATTATAGGAATCGTACCATTTTTTGAAATATATTGTATCTGTGGACCATTATAAACATTTTTATGCACAATTGCCCTTCTCTTAACCTCTTCCTCTCTAGCTAAAACACGTTCCAAATTGCGCAAGTTCATGATCTCTACGAAGTCAAAATTATGATTTAAACATTTAAGGACCTTCGGAATTCAAACAAGACAAATATGCAATCAGTAGATGTTAAAGAGTTGTAATCTTAACCTGTTTGAGCAGCTTCTAAAAGCATCTCCTCTTGTGTCATCCTCTTCTCCTCGCCTTCCTTTTTCCTTTTGACCGGCTGAACCCCCAAAATCCAAAAAATAAATAAAACCTTCTCAGACCAAAAGATCATAACTTGATTAAGGTGATAACGGAAATAAAACCTTTATGACAAAAAATAAATAAATGAATGATGTCCCATTGCCCCAATGTACAAGGTTGAATCACAGGTAAATAGTACAACTAAAAATTACTAAGGCTATCTCATGTGCACATCCCAGATGAGTTTAACAAAAGGAAACTACCATCTATAAGGAAACCACATGCAGTGAGAAAAATGAGAAGAGAAAGAATGGACCTTGATGGTGGCTTGGAGAGCTGCACGAATGGCATCTCTCTCAGCTTGGCGAACGATGACAGAAGTCCTAGTGGACTTCCTGATCATTCTCTCCCCAGTCTCATCCTGCTGTTCCTCAGCAGCCTTACCAGAATGCTCCTCATCCTTCGGAGAACCTTCAAATTTCGATAACGTTTTCTTCTTTTTCTTCTTCACAGCCAGAGTCTTCCCAGGAAATACCAGTCGCTTCTTTTTATGCATTCTTTCAAACACAAAAAGTACCATCAGAGACAGAAAAGACAGGGAAGGAAGAGGCAAGAAAATGGAGAGAAGAAACCTGTCATCAGCGTCATATTTGTTAGGCTCTTCTTCCTCGGGCTCCGGCTCCTGAAGAAAGTGTTGAATCAATGGCGTGAGTGTCAAATTACAAAAAGATAAGAAGAAGAAAAAAAACCCAAAAGGGTTTGTGAAATACATCTTCGTCGAAATCAGAGTCAAACTCATCGGCGATCTCAGGTTCCTCTTGGTAGTTATCGTCCTCTTCTTCCTCTTTAAGAGCATCCTGGTTCCAGAACAATTCATCTTCTTGGATTTCATCGTCAAGGAGTTTGGTTAACCTCTTGCCTCGAGTGGCTCGGGACGCACGATCCAGCAGGACAACATCGTCGCCTGATTTTTCCATGCCCACCACCACCAAGAACTTCAGCCACAGTAAAAATTGGGTTTTATTTTTTTATCTATGGAAATTGAACAAATTTAAAATTATATTGGGCATTTATATAATTTTGAAGTTACCAAAGTATTCCAAAGAATATAAAATAAATGACGTAGGATTTTTTTTTCTATTATTTTATTTTATTTGTTGCTTCAGTAATCTTCAAAATATAAAAATATGACTCTTTTACAGCGTTTTATTGATTATTAAAGAAAACATGTTCACTTTTTTTTAATATTAAAAAATATTATTACTAATTACATTTAAAAAATAAATACAAATAATTTTTATAATTTTATTTTACATAATATTTATTTATTTCATGATAAGTTTTTATTACAAATACTTATTTTATTTTAAAAAATAATTAAGTTAAAAATGTTAAAAAAAATATTAAATTTAAAAGGTGGGTTATTTTTTAGTTTTAAAATATAATTATTTTAGTTTTAAAAAATAGTTAATTAAAATGTAAAATTGGAAAAAAAATATATACATTAAAAAGAAAATTACCTTGATATAAAGATATATTTGGATGGATGAAAATTGATGTTATTAATTTTATAAATTCTCACCGTATTACTCACATTAATAGGTTTAAAAAATGAAATTGAGTAAAAATTTGTTTATAATGAAATAAAATTAAATTAAAAGTGTTTTTACCGGGATTTGGAGCTATGGTCGGAATCGAATTTCTTGTTGTTCAGAGAAAAAAATTCACCTACAAAATACTTTTTCAAGTCAGAAAATTTTAGAATCTGAGTACAATAGTAAGTATGAACAAAATATGTACTTTCTTGAGAAACAATACGCGTATTTATAAGGTTTTTGAATCTTATAAAATCTATTATAAAATAAAAGATAATAAAAGT
>Ga0099823_1005554_pt1 | contig 12608 bp, 17 predicted proteins | sample CowpearedBW_FD_76831 | JGI IMG/M metagenome (GOLD analysis project Ga0099823, IMG submission 76831) | Root nodule microbial communities of legume samples collected from California, USA - Cow pea red BW | ecosystem: Host-associated > Plants > Roots > Nodule | place: USA: California | collected... | reverse complement strand
TATATTTTATTATATATATATATATATATATATATATATATATATATATATATATATAAAGAGAGAGTATATGAACAAAATAAAATAATAAGTTCCTATATATCTCATATCTCTAAATTTCCCAACACCCATAATATTTGATATTGTAATTATATGACCCCTAATATTTCATTTTGTAATTATATGACTTTTAAATTTTGTAAGTCTGCATCCCAATTAAATCCGCATTAAACTCCCCAATTTAATATGCAAACTTCAGGAAATGTTTATTGTAGGATGGTGTTTTCTCAAGAGAGAGAATTGTCTTCTAGTAAGGGTAAGGTATCATAGGAGTCTTGTGTCAAGCCCAAGATCAAAAGAAGGTGGATGAATCCTCTTAGTAGCAACAATGTCAAAAGCAGAAAGGGTGCTTCAGGTGTGGAGGTTTACACAAGAGAAATGGTTGTCCTTGGGTTGAGGTCAAGTGTTTCAGATGCAAGAAGAAGAGACACATTACTCAGAATTGTCTGCAAGAGGAAAGGACAGCTAGTGTTGCTAGAGAACAACCAATGAGGGAAAGACATGGAATACTTTAAGCAGTTGAAGGGTGTTCGTAATGACCGGTGCCAAAGCGGTTAGCATAGGTAGTCTCATATAAAGTGTATGTCACATAAATGGTAGTTGTGTTAAGTGTTTTGGCTTAGTTTGGAGCAACACAATCCTTTATGTCACATGGACGAGTGGATTAGTCGAGGTTGCCTATGAGGGAGTTGGAGCTTGAGCTGGTGGTTTTTGCTTCAGCTTCAGGTCAAGAAAGGACAACATCGGTGTGTGTGAAATGTTTCGTGGTGGAAAATAGATGTAAGTCCAAAGTCAATATAATTTGTTTTCCTTTGCAAGTGAGGACATAATTTTTGGGGTAGATTATTTGTTTTCTAATCACATTCTCGTGGGTCCTGGTACCAAAGAAGTGGTGTTCCCCTATTCAATTGGGTTTGAGTCAATGACTACTTGTCAGGCATGAAACAAATTGAAGAGTTGTTCGACAAATGATGGCTTCTCCTTTGCTCCAATGGAGGTGACACTTGGAATGGAGACTCCATGGAGGAAGAATCGACACGGAAGCATGAAGGATGAAGGCTTGAAGTGTTTGGTTTAGTGTAGGTGATGAGATTTTAAAAGAGGTGAGGTCAACTCTCAAGAAAGGGGGTGAGAGAGTGAGCTCAAGTAAGAAAGAATGTGCACACATTTTGGCAGCAATTCACTACTAAATTTCAAGTTGAAAAAAATTCCTGAGCTAAGCCTTCTATTTATAGGTTAAAAGGAAGGCTAAGAGTCTCCAAAAGGAAGGGAAAAAGGAGTTTAGAAAATTGAAAATTGGAGCAAAAAAGGAGCATGTGGGAGGTGTGACTTACCACCTAAGCAAGCCCTACTTGCCATGCTTGGAGGCACTACCTCTCATGCTTCGTGAGCAAGCTTGTGAAGCTTCTACAGTGCTTTAGTTTATGCACTCCACTCTAGGCTCATATTATGCTCAACTCCCTTTTTGGTCCAAAATGTTTCGAAAGCATAATTTCCTCTAAGGCCCAATACAAGGCCTAAAAGAAACCCTATTCTATTAGGCCAAAATACAAAACTCAAAATTAAAACCTAATATAGTATTTACAAATAGAGTCATAGATTAGGTCTTCATATCCTCCTTGGCCCATGTGAACTTCATCTTAGGCCTTGCATGCTTAGAGAGGCCCAATCCTCTCGTATCCTCCTAGCCATAGCTCATGTTATAGGTCCCCTGGCTAGAGGTATTTCATCATCCCTTCCCTATTGAGAAGGATTTGACCTCAAATCTGAAGTTATTGCCTCATCATTTGTACCACATGCAAAAGGTATTAAATCAACAACATTAAAAGTGACATTTACCTCATACTCCTCAGGCAGCTCTAGCCTATAAGCATTATTCTTGATTCTTTTCAACACTTTGAAGTGACCATCTCCTCGGGGACTAAGTTTAGACTTCTTTTGCTTAGGAAATCTATCTTTGCTTAGGTGTAGCCACACTCAATCCCCTTCTTCAAAAAATATTTCCCTCTTCTCCTTATTGTTGTACTTGGCATACCTTTATGTTTATTGCTAAATTTGTCTTCTAACTCTCTCATGCATTTTCTTTATAAAATAAGATTTTGCCACCTCTTCTTTATGAATAAAATCAAAAGATGTAGAAAGTGGTAGCATATCCACGGGAGTGAGAGGGTTAAAGCCACACACAACCTCAAAAGGAGAGGTTCTAGTAGTCCTATGAACTACTCTATTATAGGCAAACTTAATATGGGGAAGATATTCATCCCAAGATTTGTGGTTTCCTTTCAAAATTCTCCTCAGAATAGTAGAAAAAGACCTATTAACAACTTCAGTTTTCCTATTAGTTTGTGGGTGACATGAAATAGAAAAATTAAGTTTAGTTCCCAACCTTGACCAAAGAGTTTTCCAAAAGTAGTTAAGGAACTTAGTATCTCGATTAGAAACTATGGTGTGTGGTATACCATGAAGCTTGACCATATCTCTAAAGAAAAGCCTATTGATGTTGCTAGTATCATCCACTATGTGGCAGGACATAAAATATGCCATTTTTCTTAAACGATCCACCACCGTGAAAATGGAATCAAAACCCCTTGGAGTTCTTAGGAGTCCTAAGACAAAATCCATACTTATATCCTCCCAAGGGGTTGACTTAACATGCAAGGGGGTGTACAATCATGAGGCATTGTCATAGATTTTTATTATAAATATGAAATACATTTATGACAATGTCTTTGGACATCCTTCCTCATATTGGGCCAAAATAATTTTTCTTTAAAGAGATCTAAGGTTTTCTCTACCCCAAAATAACACCTTAATCCCCCTTCATGTGTTTCTTGAATGATGAGTTTTCTATGTGAACCTTGGGGTATACAAATTCTTCCTTCTTTAAACAAATAATCATTATTCACATAGAAACCCCCTTGTGCTCTTTCTAAACACTCAACATAAGCGGAGGAAAACTCAGAATCTTGTTCATATTTAGGATGTGATCAAATCCAAGAATTTGGGCTCCAAATTTTGAAAATAAGGTGTGCCTTCAAGACTAGGCATCAACCACTACATTACTTTTGCCATTCTTATATTTTATCACATACATAAAAATTGTTCTAAGAATTACATCCACTTAGCATGTGTTTTGTTGATCTTATGTTGACTCTTCAAGTATTTAAGTGACTCATGATCATAATGAATGACAAACTCCTTGGACACTAGATAGTGTTCCCAAGTTTGAAGGGTCCTAACTAAAGCATCTAATTCCTTATCATAGGTGGGATAGTCGAGGGGGGCACCATTGATTTTTTCACTAAAGTAAGCAATGAGATGCCCTCCTTGCAACAACATAACACCTAAACCAACATCAGATGCATCACATTCTAACTCAAAAGTTTTTGAAAAGTCAGGTAGCGTTAGAAGGGGAACATTGGTAAGTTTTTCATTGAGTTGCTGGAAAATCACATCTTTCTTGACCAATTCATTGAGGGGTGAGGCCAAACTATAGAAGCTAGGAACAAATATCCTATAAAAGCTTGTCAAATTATGAAAGCTCCTAACTTCTCCAACATTTTTAGGGGTAGGCCATTCTTGGATGGCCATGATTTTCTCAGGGTCAACATGAACCCAATTTTTATTAACAATAAAACCTAAAAACACTACATTTTCCATACAAAAAGTGCATTTGTCAACACTTGATGTCGAAATAACAACTACATCTTTCAAAGTTGAAATAACAACTCTAAGTGCTTGATGTGATCATGCAAATCATGACTATACACTAAAATATCATCAAAATAAACAACGAAAAACTTTCCTATACAATCCTCTAGAGTATGATCCATAAGCCCAATGAATGTCCTAGGTGCACTAGTATGGCCAAAAGGGTGTCACCAACCATTCATACAATCCAAATTTGGTCTTAAAAGCGATTTTCCACACATCACCTTCTCTGATTCGAATTTGGTGATAATCACTCTTTAGATCAATCATAGAAAATATGGTGGACCCATGCAACTCATCAAACATATCATGAAGTCTAGGAATTGGGTGCCTATACTTAATAGTAATATTATTGATGACTCTGCAATCACAACTCATTCTCCACTTTCCATCTTTCTTAGGTACTAAGAGGACAAACACAATACAAGGACTAAGACTCTTCTGAACCCAACCCTTCTCCAATAACTTTTTAAATTAAGACTCTATCTCTTTAGTTTATTGGGAATTATTCCTATAGGTTGGTCTATTGGGAATACTTGCCCCAAACAATAGATCAAATTGATGCTCTATTCCACTCAGAGGTGAAAGTCCTTTTTGGCCTTCCTTGAGAAAAACATCTTCAAATTCTTTCAAAAAATTTTCTAACTTGGGAGATAGTTTCTTTGGTTCTAGAGATGTGAAAATGCATGTGAGTGTTCCTTTACACTGTTGGAGGTGTGGAGGTTGTTCAACTAAGAGAATTCTTTACAAAATTTTATGATTCAAAATGTTTTCCTTATGAATGACCGTGGGGGAAGGAACACCAAGCTCTCACACCTCATTTTCACTTTTATCTATTTATAGGAGAGATTGAGGACTTTTTTATCCTCTTTTCTCTATTCTTTCAATTCTTTTCTCATTTGAATTTGATCCTCTACCACTTGAGATGGTGATAAAGGATGCGAAACAAATTTCCTATCCTTATAGGTGAAGGTGATTTCATTGGTAAGACTATTGTGCATGGTTTTCTTATCAAATTGTTAATGTCTTCACAAAAAAAAACATGCAAACTTCCATAGATACTACATCACATAACACACTATCTTCATACTTCTATATAGAAAGCTTGACCTTCACTTGATGTTTGACTGCCAAATCCCCATTTTTATTAAGCAAATGTAATTTGTAAGGTTTTGGATGGAGAATGACAATCAAAGTCAACTTGTCAACCAACTTGGTATTATAGTAGTTGCAACATAGACCACTATCAACAATGAGAGAACAAGTATTTTCTAAAATTTTACATCTTCTATGAAAGATGATCTTTCTTCATGTTGGCTCTTTTGGACTGGGTTGGTTGTTAAGAATCCTTCTAAACATGAGAAGCTCTCCTTCACAAAGGTAGGTAATTTCCTTAGACTCATCATTAGACTCCTCACTACAAGTCTCACTCTCACTTTCTTACTCATTTTTGCTACTATATTGCTAAACACCCTTCAAGATCATGGTCTTTTTAGTGGGGCATTGGGATGCAATGTGACCACTACCAAGACATTTAAAGCATTTAATATCACTGGTGCGAGTGTGTGTGTAGATGTGTCTTCCCTTGGTTTTTCATTTTCTTTTTCTTTCAAACTTTTGGAGGGTCCATCTTTCACTTGTTTACCCTCCCTCTTAAAATCTTTCTTGGCATAAGGGCTAGAGTAGTCATTTCAAAAACTTGTCCTTAAAATTTGTTACTTTACCTTTATGCAAAGTTGAACAAGTCATTAAGATATTGGTAGGGCAACAATTCTACTCTATCTCTTATCTCAAGATTTAAGCCATTAAGAAACCTTGCAATGTTTGTATCCTCAGACTCCTTAATCCCAACCCTCATCATGTTCAACTCCATATTTTGCATACATTCTTCCACTTTCATTTTATTTTGATGGTGTCTTTGGAGCTTGTCCATTAGCTCCGTATGATAATAGGAAGGAATATGTCTCCTCCTAAGGGCACTTTTAAGTTCATTCCAATATTTGACTTCGAGAGAATTATTGATTCTCCTTTCCTTTTATAGGGTAGCCCACCAATACATAACATTGCTTTGGAAGCTAAGGATACTTTTCTCTCCTCACTTATTTAATGGCAAGGAAAGAGTTGTTCAACCTTCATTTACCAATCTAAATAATCTTCAACATCTTTGTTTCCATAGAAGTGAAAAAGGTCTAATCTAATTATTCTTGGTTCCCTATGCTCTCTTCTTTCTCTTCTTAATGGAGGAGGTTGGTAGAAGTTATCCACTAGTCTATTATCTTCTTCTTCTTCATACTGTGTGACTAGTGTATGAGTACGGGAGTGCATGTGATGACTCCTATCACTCATTCTTTCATGTAACATCTCTATATGCCTTGTTCCTCTCCTTTCCTTCTCTAGAATTTGATAATACTTATCTCTTTCTTGTTTTTCTCTTTCTCTAGCAAGTATCTAATCTTCTTTCCAATGTAAAAGTCTTTTCATATAAAAAGTAAGTTGTTTCCAATTTATTTCCTCTTCTCTTGAAACACCAATACCTTGGAAAGAAGAAGGTTGAGACATTTTGTTTTTGATTTTGGTCTTTCAAAAGAATATCAAAGAAGAAGTGGATAACAAAAGACTTTAGTTATCTTCTAGGAAAGAGAGGTGAATCACTTGGATTGCTTAAATACCAAGCCTTTACTAGCCAAGGAAACTTGAAGCTTTTGTACAAAACTTCTTGGATGAAATTAGATCAAAGACTTTTAAGACTCGCACTAAACTATAAAGCAATAAATAAAGCAAGAAAATAGAAGACTATATTCCGCCTAATGGTATAACTAAAAGAAACTTGGAACCTTCAAAACTCCACCAACTAAAAGCATTTCACTATTGTATAAAAGTGGTTCTAATTAGGAGATGAGATTGAGTACCAAAGCTTCCCCCAAGACACCTAATTAGGTTGCGAGAACAAGAAGAAAAACATTACAATTTTACAACTCAAAGTAAATACAATTAAAATCTACTAAAAATAAATTGCGTCAAGTCTTTGCTCCCTTTTTTGCTTTTAGTTTTGGTCCTCAGAGGGTGCATCAGTCTTGCATTTTCTCTTGTGGATTTCACCAAAAAGAAGACTCCTTTTACAGCTAGATACTTCCACTTTATAGGATGCTACCTTGAGAAGTTAGATCACCTAAAAAATAAAGTATTCACCAAGTATAGTAACCAAACCAAAAAGAGGACATGAAATTAAAGTAAGAAAAGCACAAAATTAAGAATGCTAAACTCAAAAATAGTGAATCTATGACATACTCAAATGAATACCAAGGAATTTACAAACTAGAAATAAGCTAAACAAACTAGATAAGCACTCAAAAGAACTACCTAAAGAATGATAATAGAATGGATTAAAATAAATAAATAAATAAACTAGAATCAAACTTGAGTACTTCTTGTCTTTACAAGCTTATGAGCCTATGGTGCGCTAGGCAACTCATTTAGCATTAAGCTAAGACATATGAAGCCTCCAACATTGGCACAAATAATAGCCCAATTTATGCAAGAAGAAGTAATTCAAACAATAAAACTTTCAAAACTCAAGTGATAGTATTGATTCTAGTGTACTTCTTTTCCCACTTTCTTTTGATATTTTCTTGTGATTCTTTTTGGCACTTTCTTATACTCTTTTTATGCTTTTTTTTTTCTTTTTTATATGAATTTTACAACAACACTCTTTCCACCCAAATCAAAATCACCACTACACTAGGCTTGATCATATGCATTTTTAATGAAAACAAGAAGCACAAGTGAGAAGGAAACTTAAAGAATCAAAAGGAGATTATGAAACTCAATGAGACACAAAAGAAACTTAAGACTAGGATGTTGCTAAGATCTAACTAGCACACAAAACTCAATGGAAGAAATTAAAAAGCAAATAAAGCTCAAACTATTATGGTGATGTTAAATAATCACAAAGAAAATTCGTACTGGAAATTAAGATAAACAAGGTTATCTAGATATGCAGATGCATTTTTAAAGCTCTAAGAGAGAAGAGAGATTCAATTTTAAGCATTAAATCTGCAAATTTATGCACACATCATCATACCAATGATAACAACACAACTTTAAAGCAAAATAAAAGCTAAACAAAGAAGTAATGAAATTGATGGTCTAAACATGACTCTAGACACAACATATGGATCGCAAAATTAAAATAGAATCAAATACAAGAAGAAATAACCGAACAACAACATAAAATACTCAAGAAAATTGAAAATAAATTCAGTAGAACTCAAAAAGAACACATAAGCACTCAAATAAGGTTCAAGATGAAGCAAATGGAGTTAAACCAAAAGAAGAAGACATGAATAATCAAATCAATCGGTACAAACTCACAAGAACAAGTAAAACAAGTGATGAAAACTCAAAAATGTGAAGAAATGAAGAAGAAGCACTTATCTCTTGTTGAACCGAGAGCAACCAAGGCAAATGATACCATATGATGGATTCTCCTTTACTCCAATGAAGGTGACGCTTTGAATGAAGACTCCATAGAGGAAGAATGGACGCGAAAGCATGAAGGATGAAGGCTTGAAGTGTTTGGTTTAGTATAGGTGATGAGATCTTAAGAGAGGTGAGGTCAACTTTCAAGGAAGGAAGCTAGAGAAGACTAGCAAGGAGACTACTCTAGAGTGAGCTCAAGTAAGAGAGAATGTGCACACGTGTTGACAATAATTCACTACTAAATTTTAAGCTGAAAAAATGCATTCATTAACCCTTCTATTTGTAGGCTAAAAGGAAAGTTATGAGTCTTTAAAAAGAGGAGGGAAAAAGGAGTTTAGAAAGTTGAAAATTGGAGCCAAAAAGAAGCTTGTAGGAGGTGTGACTTACCACCTAAGCAAGTTACACTTGTCATGCTTGGAGGCATTAACTCTCATCCTTGGTGAGCAAGCTTGTGAAGCTTTTAGAGTGCTCTAGTTTATGCGCTCCACTCTGCTCAAATTATGCCTAACTCCCTTTTTGGTCCAAAATGTTTCTAAAGTGCAATTTCCTCAAAGGCAAAATACATGGCCCAAATAAAACCCTATTCTAATGGGCCAAAAATACAAAGCCCAAAATTAAAACCTAATCTAGTTTTTACAATTAAAGTGCCTTAGGCTAGGTCTTCACATCCTCCTTGGCCCATGTGAATGTCATGTTGGGCCTTCCATGCTTAGAGAGGCTCAATCTTCTCGTATCCTCCTAGCCATAACTCTTGTTGTAGGTTCCTTGGCTAGAGGTATCTCATCAACAGAGGTTAGTGAAATACTAAAAAAAAGGATCCCAATTTTTAAAGAGTTTCTATATGTGTTCTAGAGGAGGTGCTAGGACTACCCCGTAGAAGAAGTTCATTATTGACTTGATTTTTAAAGCATGATTAGTGTTAATAGCTCCTTATAGGATGGCTCCTATCGAGTTGGTGTAGTTGAAGAGGTAGGTAGAGAAGCTATTAGAGAAACAATTGTATGTCAAGTTATTAAAGTGTGAGTTTGGCTAAAAGAGGTGCAATTCTTAGGACATGAGGTTTATGATGAGTGAAGGTAGTGTTGATGGGAGAGTCCTAAGGCTATCACTGAAAAGAAAAGTTTTAGGGGTCTTGATGGTTACTATAGAAGGTTGTGGGAGAGTTTCTCAATGTGGTATCTTCTTTGACACAATTTACACAAAAGGATTATTCCTTTATGTGGATATAGAGGTGTGAAGAAAGTTTTAGGAAGTGGAAGAAGAGGTTGATCAACATTAAAGCGCTAATTATACCTGATACAGGGAAGCCTTTTGAGGTTTACAATGACACATCACATCTTAGGTTGGGGAGTGTGTTAATGTTGGAGAAAAAGGTGGTGGCTTACGCTTCTCAGCATTTGAAAGTTCATGAGAAAATTTATCCTACTCTTGAGCTTGAGCTTGTTGCAATAGTGTTTTCTTTAAAACAATGGAAGCATTTTATTTACCGAGCTCAATTTAAGGTGTTTAATGATCATAAAGAGCTTGAAGTATTTGATTGAATTGAGGATGTTAGGCATAAGGCAAGGGAGGTGAATAGATTTCCTTAAATACTTTGACTCCAAGATATTGTGTTTCCTTATAAATGAAAATAAGGTAATAGATGCTTTAAGAAAAAAGAGTGTTCAAGTTGCAGGTTTGGTGATGAAGGAGTTCAAAATTTCTGTAGAGAAGTTCAAAGGGATGATTTTAGGGGTGAATCTAGGGAGGACTCACATTAGTTGTAATTGTTTGACTATATGAGTTCCTTAAAATGGTTAAGGAAAGGAAATCAAAGGATCCTAGTTAGGTATTAATCAAGATTAGTAATTTCCAGTTAAAGGAAGATGGAGTTTTCAGGTTCAAGGGAAGAGTTATGTTTTTATGGATGATGAGTTAAAAAAAGATGTTGTTGAGTTATGGTTACATGTTCATGTGCCAAAAAGTGAAGATGAAGCATTAGAAATTGAGTAGTTGTTGCAGCAGTTGGAGGTTCTAGTTGGAAGTGGGATAACATTTCTAAGAATGTTATTACTTTCTTGTCCAGGACAGTTTAGGGGGAGACATAATGTCATATGGATGATCATGTGGAAAGAAGCATCCAAACTCTAAAGGTAAAGTTGAGGAATTGTTCGTTGAAGTAGGGGCTAGGCCATTTTAACTGATCAATCCTAGACCACATAGCACAAAGGCAAATATTTAAGTTGGTTAGGGTGTAGGGAATGGTAGGTCGAATGAATCTAGGTCAAAATTGTAACAGGAAATGAGGAAAATGTATCCTTATCTTTCTATATATAAGGTTACTTAATAGACTGTAATTATTTTAATAATTTAAATGGGAACAAGGATATGACAAGGATAGGTATTTTGAAAGGTATGGAAACGAGGACGAGTGGATATGTACATCCCCATCCTCATGTTCATACCCAATTGAAAAAGTTGGGCACTAGGTTTGACTTCATTTATGCAAAGAAAGGTTTCCCAAACATAAGTCTAAACATATCCCCCGAGAAGATGGTCTCTTTCAAGTCCTTAGGAGAGTCTATAATAATGCATATCAGTTGGACTTACTTGAGGATTACAAAGTACATACCACCTTGAATGTAACTAACCTTATTCCTTTTGTTGTAGGTGGTTCAAAGGAAGAGTTAGACCCTCTAGATTTGGGGTCAAATCCTTCTCAAAAGGAAAAGGGTGATGACTTATGCGCAACTAGAATCCCAACCAAAGGTCCTATCACTAGATGCATGGTAAGGAAGATCCAAGAAGGTTGGGAAGACATTGAGGCAAACAAGCCTAATGGGCCTTGTAATGAATAAATTGGGCTTGTAATTAGGTTTGGATCATATGAGATTACCTAAGGTTTTAATTAGGTTTCCAAGGTCCAGTTACACCTTAGGTTGTCCATTTTAGCCAAAGGAGCTCTCACATTTAACATAATTTGCACATGTTGCAAAGCTTGTAAAGTGAGTGCCACGTGGCATTTAATCCACGAAGTGCAGAACTTGATTAAAAGCACATGGGAGAATTCAATTTGAATTCTCCCTCCCTTTTTACTCGCCCAAATGGAGCTCTTTCTCCTTTAAACTAGACCCTCACCCCTTGTAAATTCACTCTTGAATGCTTAATGAAACTCTTTCATATCACCCCATAAATTTCTTCTTTGAGAGCCACCTATCTAGAGCTACTCCTAGAGCTTCCTCTAACCCCCTTCCTCTAGAATTGGCCTAACCTTTCTAGAGAAACTTCACCATATACCATTCCAAAAACCAACATTAAATCATCTCTTTCTTTTCTTCCGTTGATCCATCCCCTACCATTCCATGAAGCATATAGAGTCATCATGAGTGAGGAAAGAAAAGTGTCATTGGCCACCCTTAAATTTCAAGGATACGTCGTGTATGAATGGACATCCATAGAAAGTGAGAGAAGAATCAACAATACTTCCTTTATGCAATTTTGGAATGATCTTAAAAGTGTTCTCAAGAGGAGACACATTCCTCCTACTATCAAAGGGGGCTTACACTACGCCAAAATTGTCAATAGACGGTGCTTTTTTTGTTCATAGATAACGCTTTTTAAGCGCTCTCTATTGGAGCGGTATCTATTAATAGAGAGCGCTTACAAAAAAGCGTTATCTAATGACATTCAATAGACAACGCTTTTCTAAATAAGCGCTCTTTATCTGCTCAATGATTATCTAAATATCAATAGGCAGCGCTTCTCTAAATAAGGGCTTTGTATGTGTATTTCAATAGATAGTGCTTTGATCAACAAACGCTCTCTAGTGGTTGTGTTTTTTTTATATAATTTATTTTAATTTTCATTCATTCCTTCTTATTCTAGTGTTATATCTGCATAAAATTTCTATGGCAGTTATCACAATCAATCAAAAGTCTAACAAAATGTGATTCATAAAAATATGCATGCATTGCTAGGCAAGTTTTCCTTTCAAGATAGTAAACAAACTACTATAATAAACTTATACAAAAAATGCCTAGCAACCAATATCAAATCAAACATCTAACCCAAATAACCAACCAATATCAAACCACAAAAGTAACAAAATTTATACAAGCTTGACCTAACACACTAATTCCATGGTATAAATGAACCTAAGTCTTGGAATATTCCACAACCAATTGATCCTGCAATAAAAAAAGTTATACTTATCACCAACTAGATACAATATTAAAATGAAATGTATAAATTCAAATTAAATCATAGTCTTATAAGGATACAAACATAACATACCAACCTATAATAAGTATTGACTAATGAGATAAATACATCAATCTTCCCTAACATCAATAATTTGATTGTTAAAATATTGTTGACAT
>Ga0099823_1005552_pt1 | contig 12610 bp, 9 predicted proteins | sample CowpearedBW_FD_76831 | JGI IMG/M metagenome (GOLD analysis project Ga0099823, IMG submission 76831) | Root nodule microbial communities of legume samples collected from California, USA - Cow pea red BW | ecosystem: Host-associated > Plants > Roots > Nodule | place: USA: California | collected... | reverse complement strand
ATATATATATATATATATATATATATATATATATATATATATATATATATATTGTACCAGTCTATTTGTTATCTTGAGAGTTGATTTGAACATTTTTTATAACATGAAAACATGTCTGTTTATTTATTTATTTATTATACTCAAATAAATTTAAAATTTTAGGAAAAATAATTTGGGAAAATATTGTATTAATCTTGTAAAAATTTAGTTAACCAGTCATTTTGACATTGATAATAATAATTTATTTTTAGAATTAAATGCACTTAGAGAAATTCTAGCTAGTAAAATTAGCATTTGTTCAAAATATTGAACTCTCTTTAAAGATTAGAGTTAAACATGTTTTTGGTACATTAACTTTTAGTTTTTTAAGTGAATTGGAATTAATCCATTTTTAAAATTTTAGATCAATCTAGTTTTCAAACTTTTCAAATGTGTGTATCTAGTTCTTTTAACAATTTTTTTTTAAGTTTATTTGATGTTCAAACATTTTTTATCATAATATTTGAGTTGTTAATCTCATTTGACTCATTTTTACTTTAATGTTAACTAAGAAACACGTATAAAACGTCAAGTTAACTTAATAAAATTATTTTGTTAAAAGGACTAAATTTATCCAATTTTTAAATATGAAAGACTAGATTAGCCTAAAGATTCGAGGGACTAATTTTAAATTTGACTAAATCATAGATAAAAGCATATTTAATTCTAAAGATTATATTAGATGCATATATTGTTGATATTATTTTATTAACATTGTGTAACTGTCACGGCGGTTGAAAGAAGTTTTCAAAATTAAAAATTAATTAAAATCATATTTAACATCAAGTAAGAAATAATTAGTTATAAAATCACATTTAACATCAAGTAAGAAACAACTAGTTATATTATATACGGTGAGCTAAATTTTAAAATATTTTCGTTGTAAAACTCTAGAAATAAATTAGTAGCATAAAAAGTTAGAAAAAAAAAAGAAATTACAAATTGTTCTTCTATATTAAGATATTTTTTTTTTCATAAGACGTCAAAATTCACTTGTTACTAGTTTAAAAATAATTCATCGTATATTTAAAACTTAGTAGATAACTTAAGTTTCCTATGATGTGAAATTAACAAAGACATTCATTCATCAAAAAGAAACTTAATTAATTTTGCCATTAATTTATAAATTCTGGTATTTTTATTTGAATATAGTTAAATATTTGTCTTCATTTAAATATGTAAATATTTGTTTTATTTTTGTCTAAATATTCTTGATTCTAGCATGAGATTTAGTAATAGTTATGTTTTTATTTTTTAATTTTCTCAAATTGGTAAGTCAACCACCTCATTTATAGGATCACATTACTAAAACCTAGCTTAATGAGTAAAAGAAAATCTTATGATAACAACGAGAAAAATTAAAAATGATCAATAGAATACCGTGCAAGTACAACACGTCTTCTGATACAAAACTTTTCAATTACTCATCAACCTTGGTGTTGGGGAAGAAATATTTAGTACTCCAAAACGTGTGAGAAGTTTTATTAGAAAATAAAGAAACAATAGATGTATTAATTAATCATTAATAATGGAAGAGGAAGAAGGGATTAATTTAGGCACAAGAAGCAAAGGTTGAAGCTTTCGCATGGTGATACCGAGCCTTTCTCTGGTATCCATGGTGGAGGGTGTGACATGACTCTGAAGTTCCCAGTCGAATCGGTGAAGCAACGATCCCAGCACAAGATGAAGAATTCTGTGCGCTAGGGGCACACCTGCACACATTCTCCGTCCACTTCCAAAAGGAATCAACCCAAAATGATTTCCTTTGAAATCAATGTTCTTGCAATCATCCACAAAGCGTTGGGGCTTGAAATCAAGGGGTTGCTCCCAGACATCGGGATCTCTCCCAATGGCCCAAGCATTCACCAAAACCTGGGTGTCTTTGGGAACGTGGTATCCCATGAACTCTGTGTCCATGGTGGCCTTCCGAGGAACAAGGAACGGAATGGGAGGGTGCAATCGAAATGTTTCCTTAATCACGGCTTGTAAGTAGGGAAGGTTGTCTATGTCGCTCTCTTCAACTTCTCTTCCACGCCCAACAACCCTATCGAGCTCGCTTTTCACCTTCTGCAGACACTCCGGGTTGCGCATAAGCTCCATCATCGTCCATTCAATTGTGCTGCTTGTTGTCTCTGACCCAGCCAAGAATATTTCCTGTTCATCGTTTAACATCACTGGTTACTACCACCATATACACAAATATAAAATGCTGAAATTAAATTTTTTTGCATATTTGTACCAAAATGAAAATGTTGAGGTCCTTGTCTGAAATTTTGACTCCTTCTTCACTGTTGCTGTTTTGAAAGTCGATCAACACATCAAAAAAGTCCCTTGTCTTCTTATCAGAGTGATGCTCTTCCAAACGTTGTTTCACGAACTTCGACGCGATTTCCAGAGCTTTTTCCATGTCTCGATCCATCTTCCTCCTCAAACCCTGCGGGTCCAGCCACCTCAGCCACGGGAACATGTCAGCGACGTTTGCGTGCCCTGACCACTCCATCAAACCCATCATCGCAGTGAAAAACTCCGACCCGTCTTCCAAGTCAGGGTCCAACAGGTCCCGCGACAGCATCAGGTTCCCTAGCAGGTTGAACGTCATCAGGAACACGAACCGCGCCACGTGGACTCCGCCACCCTCTTCCAACTTCCCAGCCTCTTTGCTCAACCATGTTATCATGTCGTTCACGCACTTCCGCCGCACCGGAGCGCTTTCGTTTATGCGTTTCGCCACCAGCATGTCCACGGTGACGAGGCGCCGCATGAGGCGCCAGTAGGGGCCGTAAGGGGCTATGGCCAAGGAGGATTTGTGGTAGTTGTGAACGCGCATGGTTTCGATTATGGTGCGGTCTGCGAAGGCGTGGTCGTGATGCTTGAAGAACACGGTGGCGGCGTCGGCTGAGAGAATAGCCATGCTGTTCATGGCTCCGATTTGGAGCCACACGACTGGGCCGTGTTTGGCCCTTAGTTCGGTGAGGGTGCGGTGAGGCAAGTCTCCGAGCTGAAACATGTTTCCAAATATGGGCCATCCCTGTGGTCCCGGCGGAAGACGGCGGTTTCTGGCATCGGTTTTGCGGCGGTGGAGGAAGATAAACAGAATAGAGAGGAGTGGGAGGAGAAAGAGTGAAAGATATGAAGTCAACGCCATGATTTCTGGGTTGTTGGAAGTTCTGTGCTGTTGTCTCTCATCTCTACTTCATATATATAAGGGCAGTGCTATATTGACATCACAAAATACATTACATTTCTTGTACTAATATATTGGTATGTGTTTTCTAAAACTTTGTAAAGGGGTTGATACTGGGAATATTATCAACCATTTCTGCAAACTTTTGAATATGTTTAACTGAACCACCATGAGTTCACTCTGCATCCACAAGGACCTACATCAAATCCCAACAGATAATATAATATTCAGGATTGCTGAATATACCATATGCCGCTTATATTATACCAAGAGAATATATTATGAATTTATTTTTTTTTATTTTTTTAATATAATTTAATGTGAATTATTAACTAATGTAATATTTTTTTTAAAAATAATTAATTCATATTAAATTACGTCAGAAAATAAAAAAATATGAATAAAAAAAGTCATAATATGCTACTTATCCTTTTTCCAACTAACCCAAAAGTCATGAAGTAGAAAATGAATGGCAACTATAACTTCTCTAAGAAGTACATGAGATTAGAGTTCACTTGCCTTCGATAATCTTAATTGGTTTTTCGAAATTCAGAGGCGTAACTTTGATTTGAGGGAAAGCTATTTCACACGACGATAGTTTGCAAGAGAAATCGCGGGAGCAAAAACTAAAGATGCGACTTTCACTAATCAATAAACTAGTTATGTGTTTATATGTTCTTACTCTTATTTAACAAGTTGTGGTTTTTGGTCTATTTAATTAGCGTGTCTCCATGTGGTATTTAATATAAAAACGTCATCGACGAAACTTTGGTGACCGTGAGGTTTTAGAATTTTTCACTCTTTCCTCATTTTTTTAGAATGTTATCATTAATATGAGAAATGGAGTTTTAGATTGAAATTCGGTATTCTTTCATTCCCTCACACACACACATTTCCAATTCAAAGGATGAAATCTTTTAACGAGTTTATTTGTTTATTAAAAAGTATACGACCTTGATGTTAATGATATAAAGTGGTAAGAATGTCATAAGATCTTATACGAATGGTAAAAAAGACCAAGGATTACAAAAACATATAAGACATTTTTATATATATAGAGTCAACCTTCAATGAAAAATGTTAGATCCATAACATTTTACCGATCATTATCTTGAGAAATTAGGCTCCAGTAGTTTGTAGCAACCAAAGCAGTTATGGATAAAAGATTGAAACCAAAAGTAGGTGGTATATACAGAACATTATAGAGGGATATGTCTTGATTGAGCCTGATACTATCAATATCTTCAATTTTTACACGCATAGAATTGAGAAGCAACGCATAAAAACCAGAAACAATAGTATAACTATGATAAAGATGTGAGAAACAACATATATGTGAAGTTGCACGAAAATTCAAAATTCAACTAAAAGAATTTTTAAAAGAGGAGAATTTGTTGTGGTTACCTACCACATTAGTGGCAATATCACTAGAGGTAGTATCAGATGTGAGTTTTTTTAGAAAGGAAATTAATCGATTGTTGACGTTGAGTAGGAGTAAATAAGTAGAAAAAATAGTGAAAGAATCAACTTGATTAACAACATTAATGGATTATTCTTGAAGTAATTCGGAGGGTACCCAATAAACTCGTAGCACTATGATTATGCAAAATTTGAGAGACGAAAACAAAAAGGTCTAATTTATTTCTTTGGTACCATATTACTGCAAAAGAAAAGAATATTATTAGAACGTAAAACATAATAAAAAATATCGTCTTCTAACACTTTACTCATAAGCCCAATATAAGAACAACAGAAAACGGAAAAATGAAAAAGGCCATAAACGAACAGAAAAAGCCCAAAAGACTTATAAAACCCAATAATGAACACTAGAAAATGAAGATTACATTGTCTTATTTTAGAAAACTCTACATGTAAAGTGAAAAAGAAAAACACATTGAAACTGAAATGATCCTCAATTATTAATGGTAAAAAAGAAAATGTAATCATAATTTAGATAGGCGTGACTTTTAGTGTCTTCTATCATCTCTTATAATGCCTTCAATTTCATTTTTTGTGGCGCAGTACTATGATGTAAACCCAAAGGTTTAGAACTAGTAATGTCAAAAATATCCGTACCTGCGAGTATCTGCGGATAAAATTCACAACGGGTAGAAAACAAATATTAAAAATGGATACCTGCTACCCGTGAGTACGAGTAGTTTTGATACCCGCATGTTAATGGGACAACTACGGGTATCATAGTATCCGTACCCGTGATACTCATACTCGCTAAACTTACACCCCTGACATTCTTCTCTTTTCTTTATTTGAAATTGGGCATATGCATCAAACCTTATATAGACAATGGTATGCTTGTTGTCAAATGATGGAATCAAAATAAGAATATTTGGCATGTGACAATAGAGGTTTATTATTTGCTTATTTTGTTTATTTTTCAGGAACCAATCAGAATAAGTGAGTTTGTTGGTCAAAGCACTAATTAAAGAATTTCCATTATGTTGAACGTCATTTTATATTTAATTTTACAATTATTTGGACTTGTATCAATTTGAGTTTATTTAAACTTTATTTAAAATTTTTGACAATAATGTATTTTATTTTATTTTATTAGAATTTATGATTAAATATTTGTTTTTTAAATAATTTTGCATATACCCGCGGGTATCCTTGGATACCCGTAGATATGAAAAAAATAGACGGATACCCGCACAATGGATACCCGACAGATATGGATATGGGTACGGGACAGATATTTATCTAGCGGGTAGGGTATAGAAGAGCTACTACCCAGACCTTACCCGCCCCATTTTGACATCCCTATTTAGAACCTATCAGAATTTGTAGTTTTAAATGTATTTGAATAGAGAGGTATTGGAATTGGGATGCGATGTTATTGATAGAAAGAGGAAGTAACTCTTTATAAACTCATTAAAGAAAGTTATAAGAATAAAAATGGAAGTTATTAACGACTTATTTAAAAGTATTTTTGCAAATAGAGAAAAGTTTACTTTTGACAAGTGTAATGTAGATGTCACAATTAAAAAAAAAATACATTTTACATTTTTTTTAGGTTGAAAAAATTTAGAAATATTGTAATAGTTTGTAAACACCTAAAGTTGAAAAAGCTAACGAAATCAACTTGCTCTTGTCTTTGTTCACCAACTTTCTGTCTCAGTTTCTTCAAGTTCTTATCTTCTTGCTAGACTTCTGCAATTTACATTTATTTCATCTTTGTAGTTTCTTGAATGTTGCTTCATTGTTCATACTTTTATACTGTTCTGCACTTTCAAGTTCAATATATAGTAAAACTTTTAATGTGAAAAATCATAAGAAAAATAACAAAACCTAATCTAGCACAACTAACTCCATTAGGAATACTGTGACTTTTTTTATACAGCTGATCTATCTCAATCTCACCTAACTTGGATGATTATCTTTCTATTATCTAGCTAATTATGGTAGAAGCGTAACTTTTTTCTAAGAAGATTGATACAACACTTCTCTCACTCTTTTATCATCAGAGTCAAACTTGTTTCCTTTATGGATACTTAAACTCTTCTAAAGCCACAATTAGTAGGGGATAGATAGTATCCCATCAATTAAAAGAAAAAAAGAGACTTCTTTAGCAAGGTTCAATCAAACACTTCATTGGACAATTAGATATATTCAGACCCAGAAAAAGAGTGAAAGCAAATATTCAAAAACCATGCATTCTTCTATTTGATTATACTATTTACGTATAAATCTGAATTGTGCTCTGAATATTCTGAAACTGTAAGGGCTATACTAAACGGCATGCAACTTACCTTCCCAATGAACAGAATCAAAGACAGTAGAATTGCGACAACCTTTGTCTGTATATGTTTTTGCATGCCTGTCACAAATTTTATATGTAAATCAATAACCCTTACAATCTGACACAGTTTCTGGGGTCTCTATTCCCACAGTAGAAGTATTTTCTGTCATATGTATGTATCTATATGCCTGTGTACACTACAAAATAATGTGGCCAAAATGCTAAAACAGAGACCTTGCAGACTAAAATTTCAGCTTTGCTTTTTTTTTTTTTATCTAGAGTGAAAGTTGTTAAAATTCAGATTCTGTTATTTGCCCCAGTTTCCAATGATAAACTAATATAAAAGGTGTGTTAATATTTAGAAAATGTTAAGACTACTTTTAAATTTGGAGCGCCAATCTCGGCTTCAAACTCTCTTCTTTTCTGAAGGCTTTTGCTTTAGAGGGTAATGAAGAGTGAAAGAGAGAAAAGCTGAAATAATTCCCTCACTTTTTGGGACAACATACATTACCAGAATGGTGGAAACTCTTCTGAAGGTTTCCAATGGTGATGGGAAGCAATAACATTGCCCCCACCCATGTGCCATTTACCCGTCACACCATCATCTTATATCATCAATCATCAAATTATAAAATTAAAATAAGGGTTAAATAAGCTTTTGCTATTTCACAAATTTCTGCAATTTTTCGGTATAATAAGAAGAATAAAGCTCTGAAAAGAACAGTAATCGGAAAGAAAAAGAAGTAATTGGTTGGTCAGGGTTTGTACTGTTGTGGGAACCGACAATTTCAAATATCAAAGTGATTGGAACAAGTTGTGTACTATATTTGGTGTGTTTTGACTAGCTAGGTCAACTTTTGTCGTGAAACTAAAGCTTTAATTCCAGTCATGTCCCTGCCATTTGCATCTTTATCATTCAATTCTATGCCTGACTTGAGGGTGTGATGTGAGAAAAACTTTGCTTGTTTATGACTTAAAGCAGAGGACCCTTCTTTTCTTCCTCAACATGGAAAAAGTAGCAGTGGCCAAACCAAATAATGAGCACTTTCTTCTACTCACACACACATATGTTTGTGTATATATATAATTAGTTACTATGTTAATTATCATTATGAGTAACACTTTTTACTCAGATTCAAGGAAATCAGAGAACATCTCTCGTATTAAACTCTGTTTATCCGATGAAAAACATATTTAACAAATTATCATGAGAGGGATGAATCCTTTAAAAGTTGCACATGTTAATTGCATCCATTGTCAACACATAGTGGTCCACATCTCAACAAACGTGGGATCCAAATTCACTAACTGGGGATTAACATGGTTGTGTAATAACTGAGGAACTCATTCTCTTTAGCGTAATAAGGCCAAGCAAAAGAACAAAGCATTAATTAAATTGTGAGAGTAAGCGACAACAGCAATCATAAACGGTACCACCCTTTCCAAATCCCACAAACTTTAATCATCACATTAGTCCTAATTACCTCTCAGGGACTTATAATAATAACACTGCAACACTTTTCCTCAATCACTCACTCTCTCCAATCATGCTACGTTTTCCTTCTCACTCCATCTCAAATTAAAAACACCACCATAACCATTCTTGCTCCCTTCCCACACCATAACATGAAACACCCTTCTTCCATAAACCTGTCACTGCCATTGTTGCCATTGACATTGGCATTGGCCTTCGCTATTTTCTGTGTTGCAGAGAGTGCATGGCAAAATGATACACTCGCCCTCACCCAATTCCGCCTCCAAACCGACACCCACGGCAACCTTCTCTCCAACTGGACCGGAGGCGACGCCTGCTCCGCCGCGTGGCTTGGCGTGGAATGCTCCCCAAACGGCAGAGTTGTGGGCCTCTCGCTTCCTTCCCTCAACCTCCGTGGCCCAATTGATTCTCTCTCCCCACTTTTATACCTCCGCTTCCTCGACCTCCATGAAAACCGCTTAAACGGTACCGTTTACCCACTCTTAAACTGCACTGCCCTCGAACTCCTCTACCTCTCCCACAATGACTTCTCCGGCGAGATTCCGCCGCATATATCCTCCCTCCGCCTCCTTCTCCGCCTTGACATCTCCGACAACAACATCCGCGGTCCAATCCCCGACCAAGTCGCCAGACTAACCCACCTTCTCACTCTTCGGTTGCAGAACAACGCCCTCTCCGGCCACGTCCCCGACCTCTCTGCTTCACTCCTAAACCTCACCCAACTCAACGTAACCAACAATGAACTTCGTGGCCACGTTCCCGATTCCATGCTTTCAAAATTCGGCAACGCCAGCTTCTCCGGAAACCACGCTCTATGTGGGTCCACCCCGTTGCCCAGATGTTCCGAAACCGAACCAGACACGGAGACCACAATAACCGTTCCTTCAAAACCGAGTTCGTTCCCTCAAACAAGCAGCGTGACTCTCTCTGACACCCCGAAGAAGAAAGGTCTGAGGGCGGGTGTCATAGTGGCCATTGTGGTGGCGGTTTCCGTGTCGGTGCTGGTGGCGATTTCGTTCGTGGTGGCTCACTGCTGCCCGAGGGAAGGGGGAGGCTATGGGTCGGCGATGGGGAGCGAGAGTGGGAAGAGGAAGAGTGGGAGTAGTTCTGGGAGCGAGAAGAAGGTGTATGGAAATGGTGGGAATTTCGATAGAGATAGCGATGGGACGAACACCGAGACGGAACGAAGCAAGCTGGTGTTTTTCGATAGGAGGAACCAGTTTGAGTTGGAGGATCTGCTTCGAGCATCGGCGGAGATGCTGGGAAAAGGGTGCTTGGGAACGGTTTACAGAGCGGTCCTCGACGATGGCTGCACCGTCGCAGTGAAGAGACTGAAAGACGCAAACCCCTGCGAGAGAAACGAGTTTGAACAGTACATGGACGTTGTAGGGAAGCTCAAACACCCCAACATTGTTAGACTCCGAGCTTATTACTATGCCAAAGAAGAAAAGCTTCTTGTGTATGATTATCTCCCCAATGGAAGCTTGCATGCTCTTCTTCATGGTTAGTTTATTCCTCTAATATACTGTAATTTATTAGGGTTAGCTGAATTTTAACGTTTTGATAATAACGATAGGTAACCGTGGACCTGGAAGGATTCCATTGGATTGGACAACGAGAATAAGCTTGGTGTTAGGTGCGGCCAGAGGGTTGGCTAGGATTCATGCAGAGTACAACGCGTCCAAGATACCCCACGGGAACGTCAAATCCTCCAACGTGCTTCTCGACAAAAACGGCGTCGCTTTGATCTCCGACTTCGGGTTATCGCTGCTGTTGAACCCGGTTCACGCGATCGCGCGGTTGGGAGGGTACAGAGCGCCGGAACAGGTTGAAGTAAAGAAGCTGTCGCAGGAGGCTGACGTGTACGCTTTCGGGGTGTTGGTGTTGGAGGTGTTGACGGGAAGGGCGCCGTCGACTCAGTACCCTAATTCCGCGGCGCGTCCACGCGTGGAGGATGAGGGTGAGGTGGATCTTCCGAAGTGGGTTCGGTCGGTGGTGAAGGAGGAGTGGACCGCTGAGGTGTTCGACGAGGAGCTGTTGCGGTACAAGAACATCGAGGAGGAGTTGGTGGCGATGCTGCACGTGGGAGTGGCGTGCGTGGCGGCGCAACCGGAGAAGAGGCCGAGTATGATGGAGGTTGTGAAGATGGTTGAGGATCTGAGGGTGGAACAGTCTCCTCTGGGAGAGGATTACGATGAGGCACGGTCACGCAATTCGCTTTCGCCGTCGCTTCCCACCACCGAAGATGGCCTTGCTTAATCGTAACGGCGTTCTTTGTTATGATTGCTGCACTAACTTATTACTGTGTCATGCATGCTCCTCCTCCTCCTCCTCGTTTTTAGTTTATCGTCTCTCTCTTGTGTTTCTTGATTCTTGCTTTCTTTGTGAAATGCTGTTGTTAATTCTCTTAAATCAATTAATCTATGGCCATGAACGCGTTTGTGTACACTGTCGCTTTGGGTTCTCCTAAACTATGCCTCCTCCTAAGCAGAGATGCCAGTAACATCCCAATGGGCCTATTGGAATAAAACAAAAAACTTTTTACACCCTTTCTTATCTATATTCACCACTATTATTAATAAAATATTATATCAAAATAATAGTAATAATAAATATAAATAAAGTATTACAATGAAATAATAGTTTATAGAATTATAATTTAAAGATGTAAGAAAAAAAAATTAAAAGTGTAAAAAAATCATCCCTTATTGAACAAAAGTCCGTGAAAAGTATTCCATCACATGAACCTACCAATGACATTAAAACAAATATGTTAAATTTTATAATTTATACCTTTAACTAATTTTTAAGTTATGAAAATATTGAAAATGTGTCTAATAAAATTTGGTGGTCCATTCAGTATTAACAAAATTTATACTTTTTAAATTAAGTCTATTTATTTAATTTTCTTATTATTTGGATTATGTAATTTTTATTTGGTATGTTATCTTATTTCTTTATCGTCACATTATTCTTTTATGATTTAATAATTTAATTATTATTTATGTGACAACTTTTACCCTCAAATTCAACTTCTATAATTAAAAAAAATGATTCAACATCAATAAATCTCCAAATTTGTCTACATTCTTTTCACTCGTTAAAAAATTGATAAAAAAAATGATAGAAAAAGTAAAGAATTTTAGAAGAAAAAAAATGTATATAGATTATTGCAAGCAAAAACACTAAAAAGCTTTTACATGGTTTCAAGAGTGGGAGAAAGAAGTGCGATGAGAAAGTTATCTTTTGTGATAATGAGGTGCATCAAAGATCAACATAAATAATAATATGAATGCGGTTAGAGTCCAACCAAAAATAGTATGTATTTATCGTTGATTTATGCATATCTTCACATCAAAAACTCATTTGAACATATCCAAAATTATCATGAATTTAAAACTTACTTAAACCAAATTTACACATCAAAATATTATATTTCAAAAGTTTAAATTGTTTTATATGTTCCATCAGATAAGTTACTCATTACTAACCTAAACATGATATTAATAGTCATATTGTTTAATAAGAGAAATTTTTTTAAGATTCGGAAATTACACATCTGAGAATTTATATTGATTATTAGGAACATGTTCATACTTACATTAAAAAAATAACTAAACAATTTGGTTTTGATTTAATTATTAATGAATTAAAAGAATCCTAAACATCAAAAGTCAATCTTTAAATATCTGTAATTTTATTTATAATTACATTTATATAAATTATGTATTATTTTTTATTGTATTACTAACAGTAATTAAAAATATATTATTTTGACTTTTTAAAATTGTTGGTCAAAATCGGTGAATATTGATTATGAAACCTAATATGAAAATTATGATTTGAAGTTTTTTTCTGGGAAGTTTGAACTCAAGATTCCATCGTAATGGAAGCACATATGGTCCTGCTTAAAGCATGCTATGGTAATTGTTAAGGCCAACTAATACATCATTAATTATTTGTATGACCTTAACCATTACCACACTTTAAGTTTTCCTATTTTGCCAAGTATTCTGGAAGTTTCCGCCAAACCATTTTTGGTACAGTAATGAAAGGCTTTAGAAAAGTTCTATGTGAATTTTTTTATTGGCTAAAAATGTATATAAATAATATAGAATATATATATATTATTTAT
>Ga0099823_1005550_pt1 | contig 12613 bp, 9 predicted proteins | sample CowpearedBW_FD_76831 | JGI IMG/M metagenome (GOLD analysis project Ga0099823, IMG submission 76831) | Root nodule microbial communities of legume samples collected from California, USA - Cow pea red BW | ecosystem: Host-associated > Plants > Roots > Nodule | place: USA: California | collected... | reverse complement strand
TTTGCAGTTAATACCATTGTTGTCACTTGATATAGTTAATTTGGCTCCATCAAATAGCAAAACTAAATATCTCTCTAATGCTATTAGTTGCTTTGATCCTCTAATGCTAACATTCCAGCAACGGAATATTGAGAGCCATCATAGTTTTGATGAAGAAGCCAGTTGCTTCATTCCACTTTTGAAGTCCCTTTATGTTTTGCAAGATGAAATACTTTACAAATTTGTTTCAGCATCTAAGCTAATTGAGGGTCAGTCATTTGATTACAAAATACAGTTATACTGTAATCTCATCGAGGACCATGTTTTATTTTGGCGATACTTTGTTTCTTTGAAGTTTGATCAGATGATAATTTCTTGGCACTCTTTGGTGAAAGGTGCTCAAAAGTTTATAGATATCTGTCCAGAAGCAGTTGGTGATTTTTTGGTAAGCTAAGAATAAAGTGTTGTCTATTTAGTGAGAAAGTGTGCATAGAGCATGAAAATTATGACTGTTTGCATCCTAGATTTTGATTAAATTCTTTTAAGCTTAACTTGCTTTAAATCTCGGTGAATACACCCTTATTTTTTTCTCACATATTACGTTTAGTGTCACCAAAATATCTCTTTCATGTTTTGTACTACATTCTGACTATCTTTACGTGAACAGATGGAGAGCAAAAAATTGAAGAAGTTCTCATTTTCGGAAAAACCCTTACTATGGATTCATGGTGGTCACCCATTTATGCCCTCCTCTTCTGATTTACATGATCAACATCATCTGATTTTGAAATTTGTTGATACAATTTGGCCAAGAAAGACAGGAGCCAAATACCTAGGTTAGGATTTTAAAGTCCTCTTTTCTTATTTATTTCTAGGAAAATTTCATATGCACAATTCATGGTCAAGATATTCTCAATTTTGGAACATTTAACCCTTTAATGGTCAATTATTAATAAGATGGGAATATTTTTTCCAAGATTTTTTTTTTAATTATTTTTGCATTTTGTACATCTTATTTTTTTATATGTTCGTTCATTCTTAATTTTCTATTCAGAACATCCAGGAAATTTGAGCAGCCATCTTGTTGATGTTGTTGCATCATTTGATCATGATCTCCGCTTTCTCATTATGCAAGGTATATTATCGAGATCTTTCTTTCCCCTGGAACATTTTTTATTCAGGTATTAGAACACTAGTCACATTGAGAGTTAGAATTATTTGGATATAGAAAATTGGGAATCAAATGTTATCCTTTGGTTTTGTTCCCCTATATAATTTAATGATAGGCCAGTTTCAGTTGCATATACCTTGTGAAATGAATTTCTTTGGGAATGAGAAGTTTTCTGTCGGTGTATATTTATGTTTGCATGATTGGTGTTTAGTCCCTTTTCTTGCAAGAGTAAGGCTGGGCACATTACCCTCTATAAACCTCACTAGATTTGATTCTTTTATGCTGGACTGTGGCCTCCGTCCTTGCAATAGAACTTGAACTGGTGTTTTTTAGCATGTGATGTCTTCTAAAATTTATTCTATTAATTATGATATTGATAGTGAAAATTGGCTTATTTTGTTTGATTTTTATTCCTTCCTAATCAATGTGGACAATACTTATCTCCTTTGTTTTAAATGTTACTGAATCCATATTTATTTATATTTTATTTGTTCATGCTAGAAACAGTAATTTTGGCTCCTTATAATATTATTGTTTTCCTCCTTACCCTTAACTTATGCTTTTAAACATTGGTTTAAAACTTTTTTAGTTTTTGTTCCCTGTACTGCCCTTCTACTTTCCAGCTTTTCCTTTTGGGTTAATTTTATTAGAATTTGCTCTTTTCATATAGAATTTGATGTTTCTAGAATGCCTTCAATTTTTTTGCCTTTAATCCTGCTAAATGAAAGTCAACATATGAATATTTCAGGTTTTATTGCTTGTTGAGGGCAATGAATGTAATCATATTTACTGCTGTTTAATTGTTTATGAGGCTTGTTGGTGTATACTTATTATTTCTCTCTATTTTATAATCGTATAGATGTGTCAAACTCATCATTTTTAATGGTGAAATGGAGTCATGAGGATGGTATCCATAATTTTCAGAAGTTGGAGGAGACACATCAGGTTTGTACCTTTCATGATGGTATTGATATCTATAATGCCCACATTAATATTTGATTGTTAAAATTTTTCCACAGGTGCTGCTAAGAAGGTTTGAAAATGAAAAACAGAGGTTGCAGTTGAATTCAGGATCCAAAGACAGTTCATCTTTTGTTGAAAATTCAACTGCTTGTTGTTCATTTTCACGAGAAATGTTGTGCCAAAAATCTGCATTTGAGGCCTGGCAGGATACGTTCCCTCCTGTTGATTATACCAGTTTATTTTGGGACATGGAGTTACTGCAGAAACTTTCATCAATTCATCTGGATGATCTTGAAGGATCACACCAAGTAATATTCATCATAGTTACCTATTTATTTATTGATCATAATTTGGATATACATTCGTATGGTTGCTTGGCTGTTCATGTTTGATTGTTTACTCAAGCTTTCCTCTTATGAATTGGGTTACTGTAAAAAAAATTTCTTTATCAATATTGAAAAGATTTTTTTTTTTTTTTGTAATAGACTGATGAGACTCTGAAGCTCAATAAATTTATGGTGAACCATGAAACTAAGGGGTCGAAAGTATATACTAGTAGATAAAGTGGGATGTGTGAGATAGTATCCTGTGGGTAGATAGGAGTCTGTTATGGTGAGTGGGTAAGGTGGGTGTATTGAGGGGGGAAGCGGTGGGCAATCACTCAATTAAGTTAGTATGATTAATACACTGTTCAATACTACTGTTTGGGTTATGTTTCTATCAATAGCTCAAGGTTGCTACACTTATTATTTTATGCCTCACATAATCTGGAAATTTAATTGCCATGTTTCTTTCATCCTGTTAATAGGCTGTGGGATGTCTATCAAACCTTTTGGACTTTGCTTTGAAATTTTCGTTGAGTTTCTCATCAAGGCCTCCACAAATATTTGTGCCACACCAGAAGATATTGTGGACCCTAAATGCATGGGCATCAGTGGATGCAGGTTAGTGTAAGGACTTGAACGAGTCCAGTTTTTCCTTTTCTTGGTTAATATGCTGATACTAAAATTCCAACTTATTTCTCTGTTTCTGTTTTTTGGGGAGTGATACAGTAAATTTGAAAATTGCAAGCTTTATTCTGGAGATGTGGTTTAAGTGGCATGAATCTATGTGGGTATGGTTCCCTAAATTTATTAAGGTATGCATTAAGTTAGAAAATTGTGAGCTTTCATATTTAGTTTTTCCTATTAATATGCTTTTTCACTTTTTTTATGATATTTTTCCGTGCACAGAACTTTGTGAAGATTGATGGCTTTGGTACAACTGCACTTCCCCACATGCTCATTGAGCCTTTCAGTGCATCAACTGTGCTGCAGATCACGTGAGTTAATTATATATATTAATTACTGTATTCTTGTCATGTGCTATTGATGTTTTGAGTTAGTGGAGCTTCCAATAAACCAAGATTGTTAGTATTTACTAAAGTCAATATTGGGGCTTTGTCACCCATAAGCTATCATGTTGTATATTGTTTGTAATATATACATGACACGGGGAAGAAACTTCTGCCTGAAATCTTGAACTTTTAAGTATTTATATCATAATTTCCAAACACCCAATTCCTGATAAGAGGAAAATATATCATTGCCTGGTAAGGATTGCAACCTGTGTAGTGATGCAGTATCATTCTTTCTATCGGTTAAAAATATTTCAAATAATAGAGCATACAGTCCTTATTTATGCTGCCCATTAATATTCCTCCATTTCCTTTTATATTTCCACTTTAAAAGCAATGTACTTAGCTTTCTCGTTTGTGTTAAAATTAGTTTTATCCTATATATTTGACTACTATTATTTCTCTCATTTATAACTAGTCTGTAAAATATCTAAGAATCAGATAGATATATTTTGACATCTACGCAGGTAGCAGATAGTTCTCTGTTTTGCATCTTAGTATTTTGTTGTATATGACTATAACTAATGTGAATATTGAACATCTTGTTACTGCAAGTCTCATCCTTTGGATAACATTTTCAGGCAAAGCACACATGCTATCAAGGAATTTTGGATGCAATGTCTCAAGTGTAGAGTTACCTTGTTCAATCTGTGGCATTGTTCTCATCATGGAAAACATCTACCTAAATTTCTTTTATCCGCTGCTCGCTCTCTTTTTCAGCAGGTGAAATGATTGTTTTCTTTCCATTTCAAAGTCACTTGAGTATAAATTATTATACTGATTCATGCCTATGGTATGGTTAAGTGCAGATTATTTATGCACACAGAAAATCATTCGATGCGGAGCAATTTGCTAGAATTAAATCTACTTTTTCTTCTGAAAAGGATGCACTTACGGTATGCTTTAGACTTCTCATAAGTATATTATACCTGTATTTAAAAAGTCCGTGAACACTAATTATAATTGATTAAGAAATGCATAATAGTTATGTAAATTTCCCCCTTTCTGTGTGTATTTATGAATGTAAAATTATTCCCAAAACGTTTGGCTGAATTAAAAAAGAGAACCTTCATCAACAATTAACAGTTGCTATGTTTTACGGATTCTGTTTAAATGGTTATAATCTCCAAACATCAGTTTTATTATTCTCATTCCCGTGTTATCTAGGAAGAAAGCATCTATATTCTGAGCTCTCTTGTTGCTTCATCGAGACATCAAAGGTTGAAAAACTCCGTTCAGAAGTTCATTGTTCCATTGCTTAGAGAACTGTATCTTCAGACCAATGTTTCCGGTAAATCTGCTAATTATTCTCCACTTTAATAAACATGTACAATAACTGACTGTTATTTTCATATGGCCATAAAAGTTGAGTAAAATTATAAAAATTCTCTTAATACAGTATTCTGTTACATTGTAAATTCTTTATTATAACTGTGACTTGGGAGCAACAAATACCTATTATATATGTATCTTTATTCTTCTTGTTTAGAACGTTCTCTCTTATATTTATATTTCTCTTTTTTAATTGTCCCAGATTTCAATTTTACTATTGGTTGTGCATGGGCGCACATTGGAGCATTACGCATTCACCTATTGCTTAGCTGTAATGAAATTGATCCCGCCATGAAATACTATTGCAAGTACTCTCAGCTCATGGAAAAAATATCAAAACTTGAACTTGAAATTCAGGTATTCTATAGAGATGTGTAAATCAGTTGCGTGCCTTTGTTTTCTTGTGTATTGAACACGTGTTTGGTTAATATTTTATTACTTCTAGTACTTGTTTGATGATTTATACTATGGGTGAATTATTTTCTATTTACTGAATTCATTTAGGTGCGGAAAGAGTGTGGTTATTTTGCTGGACAGTTTTTGACACACGAGTCTGACAAAAGAAAAACACAGAGGTTGGAAAAGCTTCAGGCAGAGCGTCAGAAGCTGGAAAAAAAGGTTTCTAGATCCTTATGTTTTATTGTGTTTCTGGTTGGTTATATTTTTTTCATGTTTTATATGTTATTATTGGCTTGCATGATTACCATTTATGGACTGGGTGTCGAACGCTGCAAAGTCATTGTTGTTAGGTTTCTGTTTCAGTCTGATGGGTTGCATTAAAAACTTACTACTTTATGCATCTCATTCTGTTAAGAAATAAACTGTAGTGATGAGTGATGCAATAAAAAAAACAGTGGAAAAAATGGTGATTTGAAATCGCCTATTGTGGTTCCCTCTAAAGGAAGCTTGTTTTTCTAGTCAAATTTCTTGTGGAAAAAAAGGTTGTTTCTTAGAAACTTTTATTATTGGCAGTTTCACATGTCAGTTTGTTTTGTTGTCATTTTAGTTGAACTTTTGCTGTGGTTCTACAAAACTCTATTGATATATTCTACACCTAAGTCAATTTTTGTGGCATCGATCTGATAAACCATGCAGTGTATGCTGGTCTTACCATCTGTATTTCATTATCTTTTTCAACTGCATATTAACACCCTGTACCCTTTTCTGTTTCTATTTTCTAATTTAGAAAGTAATTTACATTTGATCTCTATCTACTTTGCTGCTCTCACCCTTTAAAGTGAATGATGAAAACTGATGACGGTTGTGTTGGCCTTAGATTGTGTTTCGTGCTGAACCATGGAAATACAAGAAGTTAATGAATGAATGTGATGACTTTCTTAAACTCGTTGATGGTTTGGAAGCTTTGCTGAGTAGGAGCACTGCTGAGGAATTACAGCAGATTGTTGACCATGCTTGCAGCTGGCAGGTATTACTGCTCATCTATTTATGAATAAAACCTGGAACACATTTTGATGACTTATTTAAGCACTGTATATAACATTGGCGTAAATGTTGCAATGCTTAGAGTGTTTTTGTTCTTTTTAAAATTCTGAATAATTTAATTAATGCTAAATGCATATTGTAGTTTGAAAGAATTTTTAGAATGTATTACTAAAAAGGGCAGATGAAATTAACAGAACAGCCTAGAGAAGGTAGTTAACTAAGCAAATCTTACTCATCTCTCCTACCTGACTAAAAGAACCCCTGTGAAGTAACCTTTTTCTAGGCCCAGGGAGTCTAAGAGAACTTCTGTAATGGCTTGACCATGGTAGCATATAGATTTGTTGGATTAGTTCTAGAGAAATCTATATTTCATGTCCTCTTGCCTGGTTTAGGATAATATATAAAATTAACTATAGGTTATGTTAAAGCTTGTTCTTACTGAGTACTTAGGATCATTTTCATAGGTTATGGTTTGAAGAATATTTTATTCTTTAAAAATTTATGAACAGATTGACAAAAGGTGCAACAATGGGTATCTTTATTAAAAGTGTATAATCCTATGGGTGCTGATCTTTATAGTGTCATCTGCAAACAATTCTAGGGTTTTGGGAGGGACATCTCATTATTGAAGTCACAACTGCTTTGGACAATGGAAGTTTGGACTTAACCGTTTCTTGTCCCATCATTGACTGTAAATTCTACCTTCTGCACACTGGGGGTTTCCATGAATGGATTTATAATAGTGCTACTACTCCATCAGAAAATCCACCATTCCTTTGTTCCTTTCGATGGAAAGGTGCATCTCGCATGTTTAACATGTATGTTCCTTCTAGTGATTGTGATTGTGACGTGTCATTGGTATGTCAAAGAAAGTGGACCATGTAGGGTGTATTCCCTATTCAATCATCTTATTTAAAGAATTATATCACTGATCGGGTGAACACAAAAGAAAGTAAGTGTTGGATTTTTCAATAGGGATTCATTGGGGAGATTCAACTACTATGAGATATGATCTAAACACATAATCCTTTATGTGTTTATCACAAAGGATTCGTACACATACCCACACTCACTCACACACACAGACATATAGGATGATAAGTCCTTCATAGATTTGGTGATGACTTTTTCGTTGGCATAGGTTGAGAGAGAAATTTGGGGTGGCACCTATATCGGATATAGAACAGATGGTAGAAGTTTGCTTAGATGGTCTGCTCATTCACATAGAAGACTTATAGAAGGTTTGGTAAGGCCATGAAACCACATAAAGGGTAGGCTGATTTCTGGAGGTAGGATGATCTACCATTTAGAGGTAGATTGTTTTTTTACAGTATAGGAGTGATTTAGGACACAACATTGTGGACCATCCATGAATTTAGAAGAATCCAAATGAATTAAAATATTATACCATTGTGGATTAAAATTTCAATGCCTAAATATATACTTTGACTGGAGATATTGTACCACGCTTTTCCTTTGACTCTGCATTTGTGCTAAAGATTATCTGACATTCTAAAATTTTAATTTAGGGAACAACTATGCTCAACTGTTACCTGTATTTGGTAATGTTCCTGAGGTGTATGGATAGTTTAGCTACCTATAGTGTTAGAACTTTAATTTTTACTTGGTGAGATGATGTACCTCCTTGTATTGTCTCTTAATTTTCTGGAGATAGATGTGGTCTCCCCCACATTTCAGATTCTTTTAGTGGGCTTTGGTTTGGACAGCCTACTTTTTGTATTTTTTTTCTATTAATTGTATTAAGAATGCTGCATGCAGCCTGTATAGTGATGCATTAGCATCCTTTCGTTTTGAATTAAATAAAGCATCTATTGTTTTCTGATTGGTATGAAAGTATGAAACTACACAGCTCACAGCTCCCAATTACTTTGATTCCTTGAACTACTTATTGTTTGGAAGTGAAGATACTTTCTGTTCAATATAGAAATATCAGAATAAAATATGATTTGATCCTTTCTTTTCAATATAGACAAAATAAAAGATAATCCTTTTTCATTGGCTAATCTGGAAATGAAAAAATCATGTTTTTTGTTGAACTCATTACCCTTCTCTCATTCTTCTTTCTGGTTTTGAATTGCAGGAAACAGCTACATGTTTTATTGATCGATTAATGGATGAGTATGCTGCATATAGTGACATTATTCAACCAATTCAGGTTGCTGTGTATGAGATGAAATTCGGATTGTCACTGATTCTCTCAAGTACCCTGGAAAAAAAAATTTTGCATACACTTGGGGAGGAAAATATCAATGTGGTTACGGTAGGCTATTTCATGAGTTTTGTTTTGCTGGGATTTTCTTTATATTTGTTTGGGAACTAACATGATGAGCATGACAGGAAATGATGTACACACTTATGCGCTTCCCTCGGGCTGCTTCATTTAAGTTGATTTCTGTTAAGCATGACATTGAGTTGGACTTGCATCCTTCATACAGTTTTGACTCTTGTTTGGTAGATATGGATTTGATGGAAAGGCTTGTTACACTTTCAAGTGATGTTGCTGGTGATAAGATGGTATATATACTGTTGAATTAAGTTCCAAATTGTAATTCTAAAACAATATTTTGAATTGTGTGATTTCAGACTTTATTATTTTTATTTTATGGTTTGTATCTGAATCTTCACAAACAGGTATCTGTGGTGCAAAATAGAGCTGCTATCTATTGGAGTATTTTTGTTCAAATTGCACATCGTATTGGTAATGCTAAAATAATTGATGATAAATCTTACACGGTCAGTTTCTTTATTTTGGTTTTTCTGTTAACAAATTCATTTATATTTGCTTAAAATATTCTATATTTTCTGTTATTTGGGTTTCTCTGTTAACAAATTCATTTATATTTGCTTAAAACATTCTATATTTTCAGCTCTTGCACAAGATATTTGATGAGTTCGCCAAGCTTTGGTTGAGTACAAAAGCTTACACAAAGTCAAAGAGTGATTTTGATGCTCAACAGTACAAATTTAGACCTCGAGCTTTTCAAATTGAGAGTGTTATTGATGTTGAATTACCACCACTTGCAAATACATTTTCCCCTGAGACATTTTTTGAATGGAAGGAATTTTCTTCTGATGAAAACTCTGCTGACAAAGTAATCTTTATATAAAATTTCAATGTTGTATTTGTTTTGTTGATTGCATCCTGTACGTGTTGGTTGTCTCAAATGAATTGTTTATTCAATCAGATGGTATCCTCTGAGGAATGTTTCGCATTGGATGAAGAATGGAAGCAGTTGGAAGAGTCTATCCTCAGCCATGTGGTTCTCATTCACAATCAGATATTTGGGTCTAGCGATCTAGTTCAGACCGTGAGTCTTTGGTCTCTGTCTTTTATAAATCAGAGTTTCATCATGTAGTAGTTCTATAAATTGAATTGCCCTAATTAAGCTATTAAGTAAATGCACATGCATATGTTTATATCTAATGTGCTCTGTCCTGCAAGTTCCCTGTGGGGCTCGATGCCTGGTGGCAACATGCATCAAAATTTAAACCACATATTTGTAGAAGCTCTAAAGTATGTGATAATCAATTTTTCCGTAACGCTTAAGCTGTTGGACAAAAGCCCATGAATTGTTTTATTTTCTGTAATTAATGACACTATTGTTACGAGGTCTATCCACTAACAACCATGTTTTAGGGAAGTTTTAAGCATAGCTAACAGCCATTACTAGTGCTGATTTGTTGTACATTTTCATTTTTTTTTATATTCCCTGTGATTATACACTTCATTTTTTGTTCAGCCTGGAATATTTGAAGTTTCTGATGAAGATCGGATGCATTCCTTTACAAACTCATATTCTTTGGGCATTGATTTAATCAAAGGTAATGTCATCAATGCATTTTTTTTTTTGATGAAAGGATTTAAACTGGACATTGCTAGTAACATCACGTGTTTTCCATTCTTTATCTTGTTTTCTCAGGTGTCCACTCCATAAATTTGCCCAGTTTAGATGCTAAACTCATGCCAGAACACTTATTTTATCTCTGTTTAGACTACAGAAAGAAGTACCTTCTGTCTCACAAATCTGCTACTAGATACAATTTCTATAAGGTGCGTAACTCCTTTTTATTTTTTGGAGCCTTTTATGTTTTTACCATTCTGTTTTCATGACTGTGTTTTCTTTACATTTTTTCTCGTGAAGGATTCAAATGCTCCTGAAATGGTACACATGTTGAAAGTACTTGGACCTCTCCAACAGCAGATTCTTCCTCATATAAATGAGTGGGAAGTTCATAATGATCTTCAGAAAATTTTGGATGTAATTGACATGCTCTTGACTCTCCCATCAGATACTCCTTTAGCGAAGGTAGTAATCATGTACCAAAATTGTGTATGTCATTTTATTTTCCTTCAATGAACATGATTACTAAAAGATTTTTTGAATGTACTCCCATTTCTCTTAATCAAATATGGATTTATTTTTAGTTATATGCCCTTAGAAGTGTTTTACTGTTAACCCATGCTTCTTAAAATACAAAGAACATGTTTTTATTCATGACTTTACAGTTTTGTTTTAACTGTTCTCTCCTCTGTAGGCTTTTTCAGGGTTGCAGTTTTTACTTCACAAAGCTGAAGTGATGCAAGAAAATGGTTCAAAGTTCCCCCTTTCAAGTATGTATTTTCTTTTAAGAGATAAATTTGAAAATGTATTCTTTGGAATTACTAATTTTTTTGTGTGTGTTTATATGAATTGTAGATCAACTCAAATCTGTTAATGATCTGTTATCATCATGGCAAAAGATGGAACTAAATTCTTGGCCTGCTTTGCTTGATGAGGTGATGGATCAGTATGAGAATAATGCAGCCAAAGTAAGTGACTTGGCTTTCCATTTTTAGTATTTTGTTATATAAAGAATGATAGAAAGAACAACTAAAGATCCTAACTATTGTGTTGCTTCAATCCATTTGCATCACAAATAACATCAAATCTTATTAATTCCATATCATATGTAAAGCATTAGTTGTGCAACATAGAAAACATCAAATTTGTTATATAAAATAACTATTGAATTGAATTATTACGTGATACTACTCAGTACTCAGCTATTGGCGTTACATTTTTTTTTTTAAATTATGTTTAATCTAGCTTGGGAGATGGTGTGTACATAAGTTTGGGGTGTTTTCAAGATAATAGTATTAGCATTTTTTATCCTTTTGTATTAGTATTTCCAAATTCATCTGGTCAGATGTTAATTCTGTTCGCTATGTTGCGACAATTGCTGATCGAAAGGGTTTTTAAACAGTGGTAATGAAATACGGGTTTTTTTCACTGAATAGATCGTCTACACCAACATGTCATGATAAATAATATCATTAAATATGGTTAAATTAATTGAGATTTGCTTATATTTAAGTCTATCTAATATGATAACTTTTTTATTTACATTTAAGTGTAGAATAAATTTAATATAGTTGACCCTAGTTTCAAAGTACTTATTATAAAATGTTAATAACTTTATTGTTTAAGATAAGTTGTGATTAGATACCATTATACTAAAAATATATAACTGCATCATCCAACCAAGTTCATCTTTCATTACATACCCAAAAGTACTAGAGGAAGGATATGGTGTCTGACTTGTTGCTCAATCTTCACTCCCCCATCTCCTTGATTTTGATTGTGTTTGATTGCTCTTTTTCTTGATATTTTTAAAGCTCAAAATTCTCTCCGAACATACCTTGAAGCAATTATAAAATCCCATGAGTCAAAAACATTATCTAACTCAGGATATGCATTTAGCACCAAAGTTATGTTTTTATCAACTAAAGTTGCCTGACATTTTCATTAAAACATATTTATCTGTAGATTTTTCTTGGAATGCTCTTTGAATCATGAACCTGAGGGTTTTGTCAAGAGCTCAGTGTTTCTGTTTATTTATATTTTTTTATGTGGGCCTTTGCCCCTGAATTTTTTTCACTGTCTTGGAAGTTGTTTGTTTCAAAGGCACTCATTCCCAATAAAAAAATCAGTTATTGTTTCAAATTTTATTGCTTTTGTGCATGTTAGTTGGCAATGCCTCAGGGTGATGATTTATGCTAGCGTTGTGGATAATTACATCTTTTGCAGTCACTCCTCTTCTAGGAAAGTTCCCTTTTTGTCACACTTGTGTCATTGAACCTTTTTTGTGTTTTTCTGTTGGTATTTCTGCTCATGTACATCAGTTTTGGGTTTCTGATTGGAGTGAAAATACTAAAATTCTCGTATCTTGTTTGACATCTAAGATTGAAGATTGTTTGTTTAGACCATTACTTCTTTTCTCAGTGTGAATTTCTCTAAACTTGGATAAATAATTTTATTTGTATAAAT
>Ga0099823_1005549_pt1 | contig 12613 bp, 7 predicted proteins | sample CowpearedBW_FD_76831 | JGI IMG/M metagenome (GOLD analysis project Ga0099823, IMG submission 76831) | Root nodule microbial communities of legume samples collected from California, USA - Cow pea red BW | ecosystem: Host-associated > Plants > Roots > Nodule | place: USA: California | collected... | reverse complement strand
TTTAAAAGCTCCACCATAGTAAAATGGCAAATGTTGTGATACCCTAACTAAGTGAAAGAGAAGTATACATCACTGTGCCTCGCGAGCGAGCGGGAAAATCTCACAAACAACTCCCAACAAAAATTGGCGGGAACTGGTTAGCCTTTCACTCCACACTTCTCACTCTTCCACCGCCTCTCTCTCTTCCGATTCCAATGAGCAACAACGCCTCAAGAAAGCGGGCGGCGTCGACGGTGGCGCCACAACCTCCGCCGCCGAAGCAAGCCGTAATGACTCAGGAAGAGGACTTCATGGACGAAGACGTGTTCATCGACCAAACCCTTGTTTCAGAAGACGAAGAGTCCATCATTCTCCGCGACATCGAGCAGCGCCAGGCCCTCGCTGCGCGGCTATCCAAGTGGACCCGTCCTCCTCTCTCCGATGATTACGTCGCACAATCTTGTAGCGTCGGTGTGTATTTTCCGTAAATTGTTTTCCCTTCGCCTAGGGTTTTGTTTTCCCCTATCATTGGTGGAGTTTTCTTGGTTTGTGCTCTGAGTTTCTTTGTCTGGCTTTTAGTTTTTCAGCAGCTGGAGATTGATTATGTGATCGGGGAGAGTCACAGGGAGTTGCTGCCGAACATGTCTGGACCTGCTGCCATTATCAGAATATTTGGTGTTACAAAAGAAGGTCTGTTCGTGTTTATGCTTTATTTATGTCACAAAATTTGGTTTCTCAGACAATAGGAGATAAAGATTGTTGATTTGTTTGTTTATAATGTTGCCCGAGCAAGTAGGGAAGAAAGAAAACCTGAATGACCCACGCAACGAACTGTCTCCAGTTTTAGAAATTTGTAACAATAAAGAGAACTGTAGTACTTGATGATGCGTTTGAGCGTTTCTGTTGGTTTTCTATCACTAAGTCAAGTGTGGTTTCGGCTGGTCCAGTTTTTAGGGAAAAAATGTCGGCACTGAACCAGTACGTTCTTCTAAGTGGAGAAATGAGCAAATCATTCTCAATTGTTTTGTTTCAGTTCTGCCAAGTCAGTTTTAGGTTAACCACTTTTTCTTATATAAACACTAAGTTGACTTCACTTTTTTTACATGATCCACTTATCAACAAATTGCCCCTATGTCTTATTAAAAGCATAATCATTAGATATACATAAGCAATTAATTAAAAAGTTTCATGATAAGTAGAAATCTAATCTATGAATATGTTAATGTTGGGCAATATATGCATAGATAGCGAACTACACAATTTTAGTCTGGCTCCATAGCTGAAAGCTTGAACAAACGATATATGCTTAGGAAACCAAACTTATTATTTGAGTTTGTTAGATCTCAACCTAGTGCACAAATAGTTTGTTTGATTCTAGACATGAAGTAATGAATGTTTCAGAAAAGGGGAAGTAACTTATATTTTGTTTGTTTGTCAGGACACAGCGTTTGCTGCAACGTTCACGGCTTTGAACCATATTTCTACATCTCTTGCCCTCCTGGAATGGGTCCAGATGATATCTCTCATTTCCACCAAACACTTGAGGTATGTAGTACCTAAAAATACAATTTTTTGTCTGGTTTTTAATTTAGAAAGGGAATAGGGTTTATTTATTTAACTCACAGATTGCTTTAATTACTTGTTTTTGTCATCTTTCAGGGGAGGATGAGAGAAGCCAATAGAAATAGTAATGTAGGAAAATTCGTTCGCCGCATTGAAATGGTGCAGAGGAGAAGTATTATGTACTATCAGCAATCTGATTCTCAGCCCTTCCTCAAAATAGTAGTTGCACTCCCAACAATGGTTGCCAGCTGCCGTGGTAAACTTCTATATTTTCAACAGACATTCTATTCTCCAATATATTAATCATCTTGTCAAAAAATCGGAAGTTTAGAATTACTTAAATTATGGTTAAGCTGCATTCTTGATTCTTATGGCCTTATCACACACTTTTGGTTAAGTGTTTAATCTTAGCTTCATGCATCTTAACACTAGTGTGTCTACTTTTTTTGAAAGTTGTTTGTCGACATTACTTCACTTGTGAATCAATGTTTCTTACCAATATTTCAAAACTGTTAGGTATTCTTGATAGAGGTATTCAGCTTGATGGTCTGGGAATGAAGAGCTTCTTGACTTATGAAAGCAATGTACTTTTTGCCCTACGGTTCATGATTGATTGCAGCATAGTTGGTGGAAATTGGATTGAAATTCCAGCGGGGAAATATAAAAAAATAGTGAAAAACATGTCTTATTGTCAGTTGGAGTTTGATTGCCTGTATCCTCTTTCATGTGTTAATAACTGGGTTTAAGGGTTATGGGAATACCAAAATCTTTATATTGTTCTGTTCTCCCCTTAACAATATTATAGGTATTGTGATTTGGTTAGTCATGCCCCGGAAGGGGAATATTCAAAGATGGCTCCATTTCGCATATTGAGTTTTGACATTGAGTGTGCTGGTCGCAAAGGTCATTTTCCTGAGCCTAGCCATGATCCTGTTATCCAGGTCCTTGCCTTCCCTTTTTTCACCTGCAAATTAGTGCATAGTGTTATTGTTTTTGATATGAAAATTCTCATTTCTTTCAGATTGCTAATTTGGTTACTTTACAAGGAGAAGACCAACCACTTATTCGTAATGTGATGACCCTTAAATCATGTTCTCCTATTGTTGGTGTTGATGTGATGTCATTTGATACGGAAAGAGAAGTCCTGCTAGCTTGGAGGGTAATTTCATTGTGCACATGTCCATATTTATACTTATCAAGCAAAAGAATTTCAGAAACCCCCCAATTTTTATTTACCACTCTCTCTGACTAAACTTTGGATATGCTAATTAAATAACTGACATCTTGCATGTTTTGTTTCATAGGATGATGTTTTGTAGCTCTTATAACTTCATCAATGGTTAATGCTATTAAATATTTTTTGTTTCTTGAACTTGTATATCATGAGTCAATTTGATATTATGTAACTGTTGATTGAATTATAACTTTTTCTTTATTTCACCCTTACATTCTGATGGAGGTGTTCTTTTTCTTGCAGGATTTCCTTCGGGAAGTGGACCCTGATATTATTATTGGATATAACATATGCAAATTTGACCTGCCGTATCTTATTGAGGTGCTGACTTGACTTTCAAACAGTACGCTTTTAGAGTTGATAAATGGAAGGTTTTTTCATTTAAAACAAAGGTTTCGTGCATGTTGTTGGGTTACTTATTTAATTTATTTGTTATTTTCTTGGTTTTTAGAGAGCTGCAAACCTGAAGATAGCAGAATTTCCAATTCTTGGCCGTATTAGGAACAGTAGGGTTCGGGTGAAGGATACAACTTTTTCATCAAGGTAAAGAGATTTAGTCTTCTGTCATGTACATGTTTCCTGTCATTATTTGATAATAGTCGTATTCTGCTGGGTTGTTAGGTTTTGTTAGTTTCATTTTAATGAATATAGAATTTTGGATTTCTAAAGCAATCTTGCAGTTTACGTTCTTAGTGAGTTTTGGAATTACTTTCTCCTTTTATTTTCTGATTCTAAGTCATTTGACTATCTACCTCATTGATACTTGATGGTTTTGTAGGCAGTACGGGACCAGGGAAAGTAAAGAAGTTACAGTAGAAGGGAGAGTTCAGTTTGACTTACTCCAGGTTATGTCAATATTGTTTTGTTTAAATTACCTTGTGATTGACACTCTGAGTTTATTGCTCAACAGGTTTTTTTGTTATGTTTTCATTTGCAGGTTATGCAAAGAGATTACAAATTAAGTTCTTATTCACTAAATTCTGTCTCAGCACACTTCCTTTCTGAGCAGGTAAAGTCATTTTTTTGACATCATTTCAACCATTATTTCCCCCCTTTATTGTGTATTGGCACAATGCTAAGGCTATTGCCTTCTGACCTGGAGATGATAAGTTCAAATCTAGAATGCATCTCTTCTTGGGGTATAAGGTTGCATACATCTACCCTCCTTGGTCCCATTAGGTGGGAGCCCTGTTCATTGGGTCACCCTTTTATTTTTTCTTCCTTTATTTTCTGTTTCAAATACATCTGGGAAGTGGAATCTGTTAATGAGATTTGGATCCTGATTGAAAGTACAATTAACGTCTTTATATTTATATGTAAACGTGGTACCTGTCTATGTATAACTGTCTATGTATAACCATCGATGTAGTTGCAGATTTACATGCATAAACTCATGATTTGATATGAGCACTGGTCATTTCAATTGGATTGCAATGGGGTTGTAAAATTTACAGACATGCTTTTCAGTTGGTTCTTTTATTTGGTGTTTGTATGTTTGCATGTGTGTCTATGCTCCTTTTTTGCATTTTGACCTATTTATATGCCTAGCATAATCTAAGCAGCTTCTTTTTGCTGGAATCTCGTCTTTGTTCTTGGATGTTAATATTTTATAGTGCTTGTCAATTTATTAGCTTAGTAACTGCATGTTCATATAGTGCAGAAAGAGGATGTCCATCACTCTATTATATCTGATCTTCAGAATGGAACCGCAGAAACTAGGAGGCGCCTTGCTGTGTATTGTTTGAAGGTTTGTTTTCTGGTTCCTTTGTCCTAGGATGCTTTATTGCCACTTTTTATTTAAGTGATTGTTGTCTAGTTTTTTTCTTGTTTCCTATCTAGTTCTCACTGTTCAGTAAACTTTACAGATATAAACATAGAAGTTGGCGATATTTACTTGGTAATTCAGTTGATGACGAAAATTATGATCTGACTGCAGTTTTGGTTTGCCTCTTTTGTTAGTTTTATGGAATACTTCTGTTTGGAAAGGATTTTCCATGTTATTTGGTGGCCCTGGGCTTTCTGTTGGAAAGTTGTGAAGAAGGCTATGTTTCATCTATCCTTTTGATGTTTAGCAAATAAGGTTTTTTACCACTTAATTTTATTGGCCAAGTTATTACTTAAGCTGTCTGTAACTAATTCTAACCAACTGATGACAGATGTTATTTGACATCTGGTGGCATATACAATGGCAGTAATATACCCGTAAAATTTTCAATAATTTTTTTATCCTATTATGCTTACTAATTTAGCTTTGAAATGTTTTATTGTGCATGGTTCTTGTTTTTTTTTGGGTGAATTGCTTGTGGTTCTTTACCCTATTAAAGTGTTGTGTATCAGATATGGTGAATCCATTATGGGTATTCTAAATGTGAGAGAAATCGACCATTCAAAATTCATACTCTGCTCGTCAATGTGCAGGATGCATATCTTCCTCAGCGGCTTTTGGATAAACTGATGTTCATTTACAACTATGTGGAGATGGCTCGAGTAACAGGTGTTCCAATTTCTTTTCTACTTTCCAGAGGTCAAAGCATTAAGGTAAACATCAAAGTTCCTATATAATTAACAATGCTTAGAATCACCAAACTGATTGACTCGTTAAATTTGTATCAGTAATTGTTTGTTTTCTTTTCTTCCTTTCCAGGTACTTTCTCAACTTCTTAGGAAGGCAAGACAGAAGAATCTGGTCATTCCTAATGTCAAACAGGTTGGGTCTGAACAAGGAACATTTGAAGGTGCCACTGTAAGTTCATTCGTTTCTTTTTCATATTCATTATTTTAACTTTTAATGGGTGTTATTCACAAGTTCTTTCCAATTTCATGTGTATACAATGCATGTTTGTTTGTATGGATCTTCTAATATGAAATGTTGTATTAGCTACCCATTCATATAACTATTTGATGCCTTATATTTTCTGAGAATTTTATTTATATTTTGTCACTTCATGTTGAGAATAAAGAAAATAGGGGTTTGAGATTAATCTCCCTTGTGTATAAACCACACATAGGGTAATCTATTTATAATAGAGAGAGGTACAAGTAAAAAGAGTAACTGAAAATAAAAAGAGTAAATAGAAGATATTGTTTGATATTGTGATTAACAATATCTAACAATATCTTAATAATATCAAACAATATCTAACACTTCAAATTATATACTGAATTGACTGATGATTGAATTTGAAATTTAAAGGCTCATAGCATCATTATCTTTTTACTTTAAGATTGCATTGCATCAAGGTTGTCAAATATGAGTCTATGTAACTCGTTAAGGTTCTACAAACTCAAGACTTTACCTAAAATAGTATTAAAGATACCTATTCGTCCATTCTCTCCAACTAATGAATGTTGTAATTGTTGATACTTTACTCTAAGTAGTAACTATTGATGTTTTGGAATCCCTAACAAACATGTAAAGGTCGTCTGGTTTGAGAAAATGTTATTTCTGTTTTTATATGCTTTTTTGAAGGATTCACTATTTCTGGTATAAGTTTTGAAAACAGTAAACAAGATGATATTTCTTTAATTATTTGTGAAAAGGGAAAAACTAAAAACGTTTCCTCAAATCAATTTGGTCCTTAGCTATGAATTGGACTTTTTATTGTTAAAATGCCTATAAAGAACGATTTATACATTCTGGATTTGCAGTTGTTCATGGACACTTGTTATTTTTCCCTTTTGTTCTTCTGTTAATGCAAGAAAATATAGAAAGCATGCTCAAATTTCAAGTATTGTCAAGCTGTTGCCTTTTGGTGCATAATTTTTGAACTTTACAACTTGCAGGTGTTGGAGGCAAGAGCTGGATTTTATGAAAAACCAATCGCTACGTTAGATTTTGCATCCCTATATCCATCTATTATGATGGCCTATAATTTATGTTATTGCACTCTGGTAAATATTTCATTGTGTTGTTAGTTTTGCTAAAACATCCGAGTTTTGTTTCATTAGAAACAATTATGGATATTTCACTGGATTAGTAACAATTGGTAGCTTTTTTCTCTTCGTGTTAACTGTTCTTTAAGGTCACTTCTGAAGATGCTCGCAAGCTGAACATCCCTCCAGAGTCAGTGAACAGAACTCCATCTGGTGAAACATTTGTTAAATCAAATCTGCAGAAGGTATGTTGTTTGAAAAAAATTACTACTTTTCCTTTTTCTTTAAGGCTCTCTGCTGATTTCATTTTAGAGGTTAATGCTTATATGAAGTTGAGGCACTGATGTAGTGAAGATAAATTTAGGGAATACTTCCTGAAATACTTGAAGAGCTATTAACAGCCCGGAAAAGGGCAAAAGCAGATTTAAAGGTATCCTTTCTATACATGTGAAAGTTGACTTTGGGTTTAGATTGTTTTTTCTTTGAGCTGTAGTGTTTTGGTTAATGCAAATCCACTAATTGAATTCTGTATATTATCTCTTCCTGTACATGATTTCTGTCAAATATCTACTTCAGGAGGCAAAGGATCCCCTGGAGAGGGCAGTTCTAGATGGTAGGCAGCTGGCCCTGAAAGTAAGCCACTCTTAATGTTCTTGTCTTTTTTCCTTGTCCTTTTTTCTTTTGATATTTGTTCATTTCGCTCTACTGCATAGTTTGTACAAACTGTTAATTAATAATTCTTGGTATTGGTAACATTTTAAACTCCATTTCTATTTCCTTTTGGTCAGATTAGTGCAAATTCCGTTTATGGGTTTACTGGGGCTACCATTGGTCAGTTACCATGTTTAGAGATATCATCAAGTGTAACAAGCTATGGTATTGCTTTCATTTCTTAGTTTGTTTGGTGTGCTTTTAAATTATCTTTTTGTTGAATTTAAATAGCATCTCCATTGAGTTCTGATTATGTTTCATTGGATACCTTTAAAGGTCGACAAATGATTGAGCACACAAAAAAACTTGTGGAAGATAAATTCACGACACTTAATGGCTATGAACACAATGCTGAGGTATAGTATTTAGAAAATTTATTGTTTTGATACCTGTCATCCGCAATGGTGTTTCATGGGTTAGAAGTTGAAGCTATCTTGGGTGTTTTTATTGGTCCTTGTTAGATATGGTTAAAGATATTATTAGATATTGTTAGTTACAATCTTATGTGTTAGTTTTAAATGTAGTGGGCTTAGGTTCATCTCTTTGTATTTTTCTATTTATAAATACATAACACTGTGCTCAACACACATTAGGGATTCATCCTATTCCACTTTCTCTTTTGTTTTGACAGTCCTTATTACTGTATTTTAGTCTGCGGAATTTAACATTGAACCAACAATATAAAATTTCTATCCTTGCCAATAAATTTTACATTTCCAGTTATGCATTCGTTTTCTTAAATTTAATGTAGTTATTTTTTTTAACGTGCTGTACCCCCTGAACAATGGCAAATGACTTGCAAAGTAATGTTATTCTTGCTACTAGGTAATATATGGAGACACGGATTCAGTCATGGTACAATTTGGTGTTTCTGCCGTAGAACAGGCTATGAACTTGGGGAGAGAAGCTGCCGAATATATAAGTGGAACTTTCACAAAAGTAACAGTTTGTTTTTACGTTTTATTTTATTCTTTTATGATAGCCTTCGAAAGTGATGGATTTCTAAACGTGAAAACTGTTGTGTTTTTCTTGAAAGCCAATTGATTTTTGTGGATCACTTATTTTCATAATAAGGAAAAATGTTTCTTTTTGTTTTCTCCAAACAACGAAGTAACAATTGATTCTAAAATCACTGCTTTTTATTTGCACTATATTCCAATAAAAAATGAGCCCCTCAATGTACTACAATATTCTCAATTTGATTATTCCAATCATTCCCCCTATTCTTCAAATATGGAACAAAAATTTACATGGTTTCTCAAATAGTCTAGATTCAGCAATTATAATGTTATTTCTGAATTTATATTCACGTTAATTACAACTTCACAAAATTTGCATCTAGAATATAGGTGTTTTAGTCTGCAGATTATTTAAGCTTCAGATTCAGTATCTCTAATCATAATTCTATAAAACTTACTATTTTATTTGCTACATTGGTTTGTCCTTACTTATTTGTTGTCGTTTTGATTGTGAAGCCCATCAAACTAGAATTTGAGAAGGTTTATTATCCATATCTCTTGATTAGCAAGAAGAGATATGCCGGTTTGTTTTGGACAAAACCAGACAAGTTCGACAAAATGGACACTAAAGGTAAACATTATTATTTTCCTTCCCTCTTGATTTGCTGAAGTGCCTATTAAACTAAATTTGCAACATTGAACAGGTATTGAAACAGTTCGAAGAGACAATTGTTTGTTGGTCAAAAACCTGGTGAATGATTGTCTTCACAAGATACTGATTGACAGGGACGTTCCAGGGGCTGTCCAGTATGTCAAGAACGCAATTTCAGATCTTCTCAGGAATCGTATGGATTTATCACTGCTGGTTATTACAAAGGTGGGGAAGTCTATTGAATCTACAGACCATGCAATGGTCTTCCTTTGCTATTTGCTTTTAGAGGAGCATTCAGATAATTGATGCGAGTGCATTACCAAAATAATATTCGAACTTGGAGCTCACATGCTTGCTTTAACAGGGTTTAACGAAGACAGGAGATGATTATGAAGTAAAGGCAGCTCATGTTGAACTTGCTGAAAGGATGCGCAAGGTTGAGTAGATATAATCAAATATATTGGTGGTTCTGTCTTCACCCACTTGTTTTTTGAAAAATTAGATTCTTGTGGCAAAGAAAAAAGAAGCCAGTGTTATAATACATGATCATTTGCACTATATGTGCCAAAACATCAAATCTTTTATTGGAATTGCACTTTAACTATGTAGGGAAGTAAGAAATAATTTATTGATAACAATCACACCAAGTACACTATCAATTGAATTTGTAACAAACAATCTCTTTAAAAAAAAAATGCTAATATAAATAAGAAGATTTTAAACATATATCTCCTAATCAAGTTCGTCTCCTGAAAATATTCTTATCTTAATAAACCACTATTTACAACAATTACCATGAATTATTTTTAATTAAGATGTTGGATTCTATGGTTACCTCTTGGGTCCTGTAAATTGAAGTTTCAATGTTGTTAACTTATTGGTGGAACCATACGGTATTGTTACTGGATTTAGGTTTGTTTTTAGGCTTATTGAGCTTAAAAAGCTTGTCATGTCTCAGTTTTTGTGGGCCATAAGTGTGATTTATTTGATTTTATAATTGACAGCGAGATGCTGCCACTGCTCCAAATGTTGGAGACAGAGTACCTTATGTAATTATCAAAGGTGCAAAAGGTGCGAAGGTAATACTACATGTTCCCCTCTGTTTTTTTAGTTTTTTAAATATTTGTTTAGATTTTCTATAGACTAACATGTGTAAGAAAATCAGGCATATGAGAAATCAGAGGACCCTATTTATGTTCTAGAGAACAACATACCAATAGATGCTCAATACTATCTTGAGAATCAAATTAGCAAGGTTGGTTTATCATTTCCTTAAATGTTTTGGATTTCTCCAAATTGCTGTTCTTATTAGTTTCATTGTATTCCAGCCGATCCTGAGAATTTTTGAGCCAATTCTGAAGAATGCTAGCAGAGAACTTCTCCATGGAAGTCATACAAGATCTATTTCTATTTCTACTCCATCAAACAGTGGCTTATGGAAATTTGCTAAGAAAGAGCTTACCTGCATTGGTTGTAAAGCGGTATTAGGGTATCTATCCCACCCATCTTTTTGTAGTGTTCTCTTCTGGTGTTATATGAATCATAAGAATAAGGGACTAACTGTTGTCTTGGGATGAAGATGAAAACCTCTTCAGTTTACACCTATAGGCTTCAAGTTGTATTTCCGCTACTAAAATACCTGATAATTTTGTGCCTTGTTTATTAAGACATCTAATGTTGGAAATTATTTGTATGTATTATAATGCATGAACATATGTCAGTATACAGGAGGTGTAATAAATTTTTGTTGCACTTGGTTCAGGAAGGATCATCACACAGTTTGTTCACATTGCAAAGGAAGGGAAGCTGAGCTATATTGTAAGACAGTATCTCGAGGTAGGGCATCCGTTGCATCTTTTTGCACGATTTGAAATGGTTTTGGTTGTGTACAGGATGGTTACAGTTATTTTTTAATGCACAAAAGTCACAAAACAAGTGTTGTGGTTGTAGTGTCCGAGTTGGAGACGCTTTTTGGGAAGTTATGGACACAATGTCAGGAGTGCCAAGGTTCACTTCATCAAGATATTCTCTGCACAAGGTATGTCCATGTAGTGAAACTGCTTGGATGGCTCGGGTTCTCAAATGGTTTTAAGAGGCACCATATTACAGTATTAATTAATCAACATCCTGGAGTCAGGGTGCTTTTTACCCCCTTGGTATAACAGTGTCAAATTATTGTGATATCCTGGTTTCTTACTCGTGTTTTTCCATCTATTTTTTGTGGTTTTTGTAAAAGAAATAGTAATTTCGTTTGTGGTTTGGTTTCTCATTGATAGAATGTTACCACTGACATATCGTGTACTAATTTGTTGCAGTCGGGATTGTCCAATCTTTTATCGACGAAAAAAGGCACAGAAAGAAATGTCCGAAGCACAATCGCAATTGGACCGGTGGAGCTTTTAGGTTTGGCCAGGGTCAGTTTTTTTCTCAATTTTCTTCCATCTCCAGTCTTTTGTCTTCACAATCATTTAGACATTGAATTTCACTCATTCATTAATCCAAATCCAGCTATTGCAATAGAAATAGCTGGAACATTTATCTAATATTTTATATTTTAAAATAGAAAAAAGTTTGATGAATTTTAAGTCATCATAACTATGTTGTATTTTGTTTAACATTTGAACTTTCTCCTAAGATTCTGCAGTTTTGGGTACGTGCTCGTGTCTAGGGATTATTTAGAGATTATTAGCTGGGAATCGGGGCTAAGAATTATTCAACAAAATTCTATGATCATCTGTTTCTATTAATTTAAACTTACGGACCACAACCTATTATCACTGAAACCTAATGTATAGCATTCCAAGTCTGTTTAATTATTTTTGATCTTATTATTTATTTATTATATTGAATTTGGTCTCCATTGATAAAGAGTTCAATCATGTTTTTTAATTTTTTTCTAAATGCAACAATGTAACTTTTTTGGTATGTTGAGATTGAAGTTGGTTATAAAATTGTATTATGTAGAATATAAACTGTCATTTTTTTTTTTTATTTGTTAAGCATCTTAATACTAAAGGATAAGTGTAATAGGTTGTGGAGATGGTATGCTAGGCTCTGGGATTGTGTTTCTATTTCAGGAAGGGCATGTAGCAAAGAGTCTAATTTGTTGCAGAAATTTGTTTCTTGTGCAGAATTTGACCTTGATGTTCCCCACAATCCTGACATTATTGAGAGTAAGCCCACAAATGAATCCTGAAATGATGATAAGCTTTAGTTATCGGATGATATGCAGTAATTGCTGTACTATTTTGATTTTAATATTTTTAATTCTAGGAAATATTGAAATGAGTGTTTACTATATGTCATGAGGAGATGCGAATGAGATGAGATTATGGATGTATTACCTAGAACGATCAATTGAGTGGGCTGTACAAAGACTAACTGATGCGTGAGATTTTATTTTGTATATATAAAAGGATCCTGTGTAACCTCGTGTTTAGTGTAGATCAATACATTTTTTTGTTCACATAAAATAGGATATCTACAAGTCATATGTAATACCGATAAAATGTTACAATTACAAAAAAAACAGTAGTTAGAAAAAGATAAAATAATATAACACTATATACAAGATAAAATGATAGAATATTATGTACATAAAGTAGTTATAAAATTAATCCATTTATTAATTTATACGCACAC
>Ga0099823_1005544_pt1 | contig 12621 bp, 6 predicted proteins | sample CowpearedBW_FD_76831 | JGI IMG/M metagenome (GOLD analysis project Ga0099823, IMG submission 76831) | Root nodule microbial communities of legume samples collected from California, USA - Cow pea red BW | ecosystem: Host-associated > Plants > Roots > Nodule | place: USA: California | collected... | reverse complement strand
TTTTTTTTTTTTTTTTGCTTATGTCTTTTTCTCTTGCTGAAGCTATTGGACTCAAATACTTCGCCGCAGTCAACGAAATCGTCAACCGTGAGCTCAATCCAGGGGAGTCCTCAAGGTTCTTCTTCTTCTTCTTCTCCTTCTTATTATTCTCAGGAACCATCGCCTACGGGCCATGAATTTTGTTGGGAAAGCAACTATGATACCATGAAGATGTTAGAGAAGATGAAGCTGGACGAAAGCGACAGTTCCGAATATCATCCTGGTTACGTGAATCAGAGGTTGGAGACCTCAAATGTTGGATTCTACTCACTCCTTCAGGAACAAATTCGAGCTATTCAAGTGAGATAACATTCACATTGATTTCACTCACACCCTTTTTCTATTTGTTTCTCGAGAAATTAAAAGCGTTAATCTTTCAGTTAAATTTAATTCATACAACCAATTCTGTCGTCCAACAACATAGTTTTTTGAGTTGTCTGTTTCCTTATTATAGTCGTCTCGGATCAGACAAGAGGAGATTCTGTCTCGGAAACAGGACTCAACAGCATATGTAGGGAAAATTCAAGGGCAGATATCACAGCAATTTGAAAAGAAAGGTAAAGGAGTTAACGTTGGGTGTGATTACGGAAGAAGGATTCGTCCACCATGGCAGCAGGGTCGTTCACAGCATCAAACTGGTTCAAGAGGCTCATCGTATTCTGGAACTGGTGTTTTCTTGCCACGTGGAGAAACTGGTGCCCCGTTGGAGTCACGTAAGAGACCAGGTATCGTTTCGGTTCACATAACATTTTTTGGCGCTTCTTCGTTTGCGTCACACGTTGTTTGTTCAGTGGTCGTTGACTTAGGTGAATCCTGATGTAGAATCTCACCGTACCCGATTGTTTGTTTCCAGTATTTGGTTCACATGTCTGAGACTTTTGGGTTGGTTGTTGCATTTAGCTGAATTAAAAAATGAACATTTTTCTTTGATGTTTGTGATTTGAAAAGGTAAAGGAAGCACCACAGTTCTGATACCGGCAAGAGTGGTGCAGGCTTTGCAAGTCCACTTTGACCAAATGGCTGCCACGTGTGGACCTACTAAACCTCATGGCTTCCCTCCCCTGCAGGGTACCTCCTTCTCATTATTTAAAATTCAAATTTTAGTTAAAAATTAAGAATTATTCTTCTTTTTTAATTTTTTTTTAAATCTGGATCAATATCTCATTAGTTCAACTTTAATTGATATGATGTTCGATTGGATTAAGGTTAGGGAAATTATAGTTGACTTTAATTAACTTGGCTAATAAACATATGCAGATGAATGAAATTGAGTTGCTATGTTAGTTTTATGTTTGCAGATGTTTTAGTGAGTACCAGTGATGGCATGTATTCACTACAAAACACTCAATCACGCAACCAACAATCACATATGCAGAATGAGATGCTTCTGCCTCAAGAATGGACCTATTGATTATTCAAGTTTCCGCAAGTCAAGAGAAGCAAAGAAAGATTGAAGACACTGGATCAATAAATGGGAAATTCTTCTTACATGGATTCAATGACGAGTCAACATTGATATAGTTTTCTCTTCTTTTAGGCTTTGCTTCTTTCTTTTAGAGATAAGTCTGAAAGTCTGTCATATAGTTCTTAGTGATCAAGAATCATACAGAAATTAAAATATAAGAATAAAATATGTATCACAACCCACATTCTCAATAATTTGGGCTTAATCTCTCTTTTTTAATGACATGAAAACCTATAATTTGTTTGAAATGAGTTTTTTCCACCTTAATTCCATTTCCATCCTTTCAAAGTTTAAAATAAGGAAATCATTGCACTTAAATAGAATTGCTTTAATTCATTTGAAAACGCTGCAACACCTCATTGGATACTTTCTAAAAGACATTTTATTGTGGTAAGCAATTTTCCCATATTCTTTGCATAAATTGATGAATTCTCAAGATGTAAACTCTCCACCACGATGTATATGCAATCCTTCTCTAAACTCATTTATTGCTAATGCATCTTAAAGCTCTTAAAAACGTAAAATCTTTTGAATTTTTTGCTAAAATATAGGCCATGTTTTTTCGGTTAAAATCATGAGTAAATGTAATAAAGTCCATTTTATTTCTATTTGAGACTAACTTATATTTGTCCTCAAATGCTGACATGAACGAGATGCAGAATTTGGGATGCTATCCAAGAAATCTGTCATTGAAAACAAGTCTCAATGTCGTTTACCCACAAGAAAATCTTCATAGACATTTGAGGGCAACTTCGAAAATAGTAACACTTTCACCATTTCTTTTTGTTGCAAAGTTTGTAAGCCTTTGAAGCTTAAACACCCAAACCTGCAATGCCACAATTGTGTCCTATGTGATTATGTTAAAATAAATGAATGTTAGAAACAAGATAAACATTATGTTCGTAGACATTTATGATCAAACCTTTTGTTAGCACGTTTTTTGCATTGCCTTTGTTGAAACAAAATATTCAACCCTTGTATTTCAATTTTCTTAGACTTAGTAGATTATTCTTCAATTTTGGAACATAAAAGACACCACAAATGATGCTAACATTTCCATTACCTTTTAGTCTGATGTTACCCTTTCCATTAACCACTAAGGTTGAATTACTTCCCAACTTCATTGAATATGTCAATTTTTCATTAAGATCAAAAAGATATTGTCTTTTTTCACTCATGTGATTACTATACCTATAGTTGAGAAACCACACGTCTACGTTGTGTAATCGAACTTGTGACATTGGCTCTGATACCAATTGTTAAGATCTAGCGTTTATCATTAAACCAAAGTTATAACCATTAGTCAGGACACAACTCTTTTTACTTAAGAGTGTAACAGCCCAAGTGTCACGATTTGATTATGACCTAGTCCACTTAGCCTCAATTGATACCACCTGCAACATCTTCAACATATGCCATCACGAACATGTCTTCTTCCTTATCCACTTGATTGTTTTTTTCAAAATTTGTTACTCCTTTGTTGCATTTTCACTGAAATTGACCAAGCTTGTGGCAAGCATAACATTCCATTATTGCTTTATCAAAGAATTGCATGCTTCTTCCATGCCCTATAAATCCAAAATTGTTACATCTTCTTCATGATCCAAATAATGGTTTCCATGACCTCACCTTCAGAGTGCATTCTTCAAGGACAATGTTACTCATGCATTATTCATGCACGAGTACATTGCTTTGCAACTCATCAATTACCAACATGCATACCTGTATGGATCTTTCAATTGAACTTAAACTTGGATGTCATGGACCATAAACTCTTTTCCACAATGACAACATCTTCCAAATCTTCAACATTTGCTCTCATTTTGTTGGCGATTACAAGAACATGAGCAATGTATATGCTCTTATACTTATCTCCAAAATAAAACAATCCAAAGTTTCAAATAGATGACTAATGATTGATTAAAGACACCTTACATCGCCAATATCGCCAAAAAAGAAAAAAAAATAGAAATTTGTTGCTTTCTTAAAACTCTAATACCAAATAATAAGTTTTCGTTGAAGAAAAAAAATATATATAAAAGAAATGCAAATTAAATCATAATTATTTAAGCTTTAAATAACCATACAAACAAACATAATATCAAATAATATGAAATAAATATAAGTATTAATGTAAGCTAGAGTTGATTTAAACATACGATAAATTTATTTCAAATTATCTCTCACTCAAGCTTTTGGTTAGAATAAATATATTCTTTTTGAAATCAGTGATATTCGAGAGGTGAAGTTGACCACTAATACTAAAATAACTATTTTCTAAAAAAATTTAAATAAAAAAGATAATCGTAAACTTAATTTTTCTCTTTTCTCTTACCTTCTATAATATTTTCAAAAGACATTTTTATAAGAGAAAAGAGATCTCTTCGAATACAATAACACTATTATAATAAATAAAAGTGCCAATGGCATTATATTCCAGAGGTGAAGTTGACCTCTAATACTAAAAAACCTATTCTCTAAAAAATATTTAAAATAAAAAAGATAATTTTAAAATTAATTTGTCTTCTCTTTTCTCTTACCTTCTATAATATTGTCAAAAGACAGTTTTTTAAGAGAAAAGAGATCTCTTCGAATACAATAACAAATTATAAAAAATTAAATTGCCAATAGCATTAAAAGTAGCTAAAAGAGGTATATCTGTTTATACACGGCACAAGATAACTAAAATGAAACAACCTCTATTTTTTGCAGCATTATCTGTTTTCTAATAATTTTTTTTCCATGCCCATTATACTCATTTACATTTAATGTTTATATTAATTATATTTAATGTTGACGTGTTATAACCAATAGGAGATACAAAATGAAAACAAACTATTTTATTACATATATATATATATATAACTAATAATTTAATTAAATAATTAAATTATCGATAGCACAAAAAAGTATATCTTTTATACCATAGTAGAGATAAGAGGGAGATGGGAACAAACGATCGAATAGTACTCCTAAAAATCTTGGATAAATATTCAATCTCAACTAAGTTTCACTTACCAGATAGCATCATCATTCAGCAGAAACATAAACCCCCGAAGAATAACAACCAAACGTTGTGGAGAATCATCCCATCCATATTATCCAAACACACATGCTTGACCAAATCAAACAATAATCAAGAACAGTGTGTAGTTGGTCATCGTTGTCAGCAGTAATAAATTTAGATGCTACTTGGTGAAAAAACTCACAAGATTCCATGGATGGATAGAACAGAATCATCCAAAATAATAAAGGTGTGGTACCACCATGTTTCTGCGTGCTGCCACGTTCATTATATTGTCACCATCGTTGGTTCCAGTGGTAGACATAAACAAACACAGAATGAACTCATTAACAACAACATCAACAGCCTTATTCGCATAAACACAAGCACTCCATTGTAATTTAGGTTTCAACACAAAAAACACCTCCAATTTCATTACATGTGCAAATGTTACAGGCAATTAAGAAAAGGGGGAAAAACTCAAAAAAAAAAAAAACATAGAAGATAAGCTAATCAACAAGAAATTGGAGGAAGATCAAAACCCTCGTCATGGGGCGATTTGTTGTTGAAAGCGAATGTGGTAATGAGAAACCCCAAGGTCTGACCTAACACAGCAACCAAGAAAACGCCACCGTTAAAAGACATGATTGAAAGCATAACCAGATAAGCGAGACCAACCCTGAAAGCGAACAAGAGGGTCTTGAACAGACCGGCGGCGACATGGTTTGAACCGGGTTTGATGAAACGGGTGTGCGAGAGCAACTGCACGAAAACCGAAATGACGAAAACGAAAACGAGGGCCAATACATACATATTCGATTTGCCTCCGGGCCAGTTTTGGAAGAGAATATCGGTGTCTTTGCCCCAGAAGAAGGTCATGTGCATCATCATCTTGTGGTGCATCATGGTGCCCATGGTGTCGTTGGCGGTTGGCGGCGACGGGGCCATCCCTCCCATCCCGTGCATGTGTTCATCCATCTAAAGCTTAGGTTTTGGAATTGATTTGTGAGAGTGAAGAAGAAAAGAGATGTGGTTGAGTGTGTTGGATGAATTAAATGCAATGGGAGAGAAGAAAGTAGTACAACAGTGTCTGGTACTACATATTATTACTCTATAACCAAACGTTATTTCTAATTGTACTGTAACGCCGCAATTTAATTCAGTTAACCTTAATTTAATTTAATTAATTAAAAGAGAATAATTTTTTAATAAATAAATTTTGATTACTCCTTTCTATAATTTGAAATGATAATTTTAAATAATTATTTTTTTTTATAAACATGTTAAAGAAGTTCACATTTTCGGTCATAAAAAAATTGAGTCGAATTAGAATTTTCAATCAGTTAATCTGTCTTTTGTTTTACTTATTTAAAAATTAAAAATAATTAAAAATATATTTTTTTATATTATATAAATATATATATATAAATTTTATAAACAAAAATTAAAAAAGTTAAAAGAAAATAAAAAATATTTAAGAAAAGAAAATGGTGAAACAGCCGGTTCCGACTCGTTTTTAGCAGATTAAGAATTGAGCAAATCAAATTAGCCCATTTTACCATCTTACTTTTCTATATTTCAAAATCATTTCGAATATAACATATCTTAAGTTATCAAATTGCAAAATATCATTTATTTTCCGTGATTAAATTTCAAAAACACGGAAATTCATGTTTATTTTCGTTGCTATTTAATGAGAAAACAACGTATAACTGATTCCAACGTATATATAAGAATAAAAATAAAAAAATAATGGTATTTTAACTACTCAATTTTGACAACTTTCTTTTTATAATTTTAGGTGATTTTTTTAAGTGGTTCTCCATTTCTTCATTTTCTTATTGTCAGTATTCCAAAACCACTTAAAAAATTTCACATCATGTTATAAAAATAAGTAGTCAAAATTTAATAATCAAAATATCATTTTTCATTAACGAAATGTAATCCTATCGGTTTTTAGATCCTTAAATATAGTCATGATGATATGTATATTTTTTCTCTCATATAACTGATTAAATAAATAAAAAGCATATTTTTGCTCTAATTTCAAATTTCGAATATTAAAAATGTTTTTCAACAAATTCATCCTATCTCGTTAAAGCCTTAAAAATATTAAAAAGTTTAATATAAATATTCAGATTTATTTTAGCTCAAACTTTACTTAAATATCTGGATATATTGATAGGGAAAATATTTTGCAAAAAAAAAATCTCTATAGATAAGATTTAAATAAGATTTTGATTTGGCAATGCTGCGGTGATACTTGACTTTACGTGGATATGAAACGTCCAACGTTATGCGTGCAATTTTTGTATTTACTCGTATAATTATTTATATTTTTCCAATTTTATATTTATGACGTTTATGATATATCGATAGTTTATGATATATCTATATTTTAATACGAATCACGTATTTATATTCAATATATATATATATATATATATATAGATATATTTTTATATTTTATGATATTTTTTTTATATTTATTAATGAAGTATTTAATTTATAAAATCATATTAGATTATAAGAAAATATTTGAACAACGATCTAATTTTAGTGACAAAAAATAGTTAGTCATTATAATAATCAATTTAGGTTGGTACCAATTTATAAACTAAACATTATTAATAACTAAAATAGTTCAAAAAATTATAATCGATTTCTAAATTGATAACTAAAATCGTTTCTATTATAAACTGATTTATAAATTGGTCACTGACATTAGTTATTAAGGTTTTAACTACCAAAATAATTTCTTTCTAACATATATTTGGTTATTAAAATTGATCATTGTTTAAGAGTTTTGTTGTACTGGTACTTTTATGATGACAATAATTTATATTTTTTGTGTTGAAGAATTTAAAACATATTGTTTTAATTTGGATTCACATATAATAGTGATATATTTATTATAATTTTAAGAATAATTTGTATACTTTTTAATATTTATATATTACGTATCTATCATATATCGTATTCTATTATTTAAAAAACAAATGCATCGACATATCGGATACGTGTCTTATCCGATATAGGTGCGATACATGTATTTCATCCATTTATATTTCTAAAATATGTGTATGTTCTTTAAATTGGTTTCATCATAAATTAATTCTTAGCCTTAGCCATTTTTTTTTACTAAATAGACAAATCTGATTTCAATATATTCCTACCCTTTAATAGAAATACACTCCCCTTGTTACTAAGGAAAAAAGAAAAAGGAAAAAACCAAATAAGTTTGCCCTCTCAAAAATATTATCGTTTCCATTTATAGTTGGGGTTTAAACATAAAATTTACATGTTGTAACCTTGAATAGAGGTTGAGAAATTTGCATAAAACACTTTCAAGATAACATGAAGGTTATGAAGCCATAATTAAAGAGTATAAAAGTTTATCACATTCTAATTTTGGGTATAAAGATAAAAATAGTTCAATAACTTCAACTCCTAAAAATAATTAGCTTTTTGTTCTCAATAAGAAAATATTTTTCTCCACATTTAAAAAATATTCTCCATTGTTTTATATTTCCTTTTTTTTTTTAAATGAAAAGTACACTAAAAGGGCGCGATCCATCCCCTTAGAAAATTTCTGCAATGATGATTAAATATTTTTAAATATTTTAGGCGTCTTTAAAAAATTGTAATTCATATTTAATGACAAATTTTATATTTTTCACTATATAAATAAAGAAGCGACGTGAATATGAAGTTGACATTGAAATTAAATTAAATTTATCTGCTATCACTGAATTTTGTTTAATTTGAAATTAGAAGAATACATAATTGATTAAAAAGTATTTTGTGTACTGACTTTTGTCGCATCGGATATCTATAATTATTATATATTATATATTATATATTATATATTATATATAAAGAGAATTTTATTTTGTATTCACTTTTCATAATTTCAACTTTATCTTTCATGATGTAATTATTTGTTAAATTTTAAAAAATTAACGATTATTTTTACAAGTTTTTATAAAATTATTTCTTTCTTTCTTTCTTTTTTTTTTATTCATAACAATTATTTTTTCATAACTTTTATATACATTTCATTTTATTTTTTATAAACATAATTTTATTTTGTTTATTAACTTAATAACATTGTAATATCATCAACTACTAATATAATATCATACAAAATCAAAAACTGTGTACATACAGACGCGATAGCATCTAGTTTGTTGATAATGATAATATGATATACGTAATCAATTTGTTTATATTTGAATAATAAAATATTCATTATTTGTTGATAATAAATATTTACAAATATTTTTATCTTTCTTGTATAAAAGTGTTTATACATTTTTTTTATGTGCTTAGATACATAAATACTAATAAGACCCCGTGTCATCTAAAATTAAAAGATAAATAAATAATGGTGAAAAATAAAATAAAATACTTGTTAAACAATAGTGCATAAGAATAATAAAGTTTAAAATATGTTAAATCAGTTTTAATGTAACACCAAATCTTAATTGTTGATACAAATTAAGATAAAATTTTAAGAAAGATTAAGAAAAAAAAAAATGAGTGGGTCAGCAATTATTATATTTTATATTCATACTGCCACATCAGAAATTTTAGACAACGGCTTCGTGCACTTCAGCAATTTATACTTGCACCCCCTTATTTTTTGAAATTTCAATTTTATCCTTCTAAGTTTCATTTGAAACTAATCTCCTTCATGAAGGAGACAATGGTTCGTGGAGCTGCTGTATCTTGTAGAAATTTCTCTGGCAATGATTCTATAAAATAACAAAAATCTCGTACCTTAACCGTCGTAATCCTAATGGTCTATCACAAATTTCGTCTCTGAATTCTCTAAATGCAGTAGCACCATTGTAATAAAGGCCACAAAGAACAATGATTTGGGATAAAAATGGAGGGAGAAGGAGCAAGTGAAAAATGAGAATGGAAATGCAAAATGAGAAGACCAGGTGAAGACGAAAAGAAAAGAAAAAAAAAATAGTTAAATTTGGCAATACGTAAAGTTATGCCTAATATGTCACACAATTAAGGAGGTGCGGGTCGAAATTTGAGGGGTACGAGAAGCAATTGCTTTTTAAGTCAATAATTCATTGTATTCTAGCCAATAAAGATTAAATTTCAACTTTTGATGCTATGATTTGAATCTTGTGTTAGAAATCCTTGTTATCATTTATAACAAAATACATAATGATATGGACACTGTTATGTTTACAGTACATAAATCATTTCTTTATTTTTACTTGAATTATATTTTAAATTTACAATTTAATTCTATGTATTAACACTTCACTAAAAATATTACTATCTTAATTGTACATGATAAAGAAAATCACCAAATATCCCATCAACATATACAACACATAATGAAGGATAACTATTAATTAAAAAATAAAATAAATACGAAAAGAGAAAAGAAGGAAATAAGTCTCACTCCTGCTTAAGCAATTATTAACAGCTTAAGCGTTATCAGTTAGAGCAACAATAGTTTCACCTTTGGCCAACAATAATTTCTTAGTCTCATAGGGTGTGATTACTTTGACATGTTTGAGGAAGAGGAAATTGATAGATTTGAGTGAATTTGAGAATAAATTGTATATTATCTTTTTTACGGAATTTAGACGGTGTTCTTTTGAGATGAAATTAGAGGATAAAGTTGATGTTCTTTTTAAGGGACATTAGGATGTGATTTTAGATTTTAGAGTAGATTAGAGAGTGAAGTTCGTGACCAATTTATGATTAGATTGTGTGATGTGACATTAAAAAAATTTAATAAATAAAAAAATGAAATTACCAAAATATCTCTGATGTTAAAATAATATAAAATGCTATATAAATAATTTAGAATAATTTATTTAATTTCTGTTGATTGTATGAAATAATAAAAAAATATATTTATAAAAAAATAAATAATAAAATTTATACGGTATGAAATTAAATTTGACGTTCGATTTAACGTATACATGAAAAATAATTTATTTTCGTTTCATATCTTTTTAATAGTAGTCTTAGAGGTATACAATTTTTGGTTTATTTGATATGAACATATTTTTTAATTTATGTTTGTTAATAATATAGGTAACGGTTTTTAATAAATATTTTTTTTTCTTCAAATTCTATTGAATTATATATTGTTTATATGTTCTTAATTTTTAGACTTTTAGATGTTTATCAATAATAAATTTTTTATTTAATATTAGTAATAAATTAAAACTAAAATTACATATATTTATTTAAAAAATCAAAATTGGTAAATATTAATAAACTAAATTATCTAAAATTTTTAAAGTCATAAAAGTCACGTCTTCCAACGACGGACAACACTACAATTTTGAGAATTTCACAATAATCATAACACAAATATATTATCTCCAGCAATAAAGAATGATTATCTATCTGATGGCCATTGTTGCAAATAAAGAATAATTATCTGATTTGAAACAAAGACTTGTATATTCTATACCACTTGAACATTGTCAAAAGATAAATTACATGCACTGCCTTTTAGAAAAGTTCACAGACTTTCATCGACACTAGAAATGAAAAAGACATAATAAGTTGAAATGAGAGCATTGAACGTTACCTATATGTAATTGTAATGAAAGTTCAGTTGGTGTTATTAATGATTTTGAAATATTTTAATTACAATATTTTGTATATTATTAAAATGTTAAACAACATCCTTTTAAAAAAAAAGTTAAAACATAAAGATTTACACAAAAATTCATTTAGATAACTTGGAGAAAAGTCAAACATACTTTTTATATTTTGACTAATGAACTCAACAGATTTGAAACATGTTATTGACCTATTTGGTAGCTCTGATTGTTACAGCAAAGGATAAGAGTTAAGTGGGACATGAGAGAGTTCTTTGAATGCATCTTATCCTTCTATTCTTTTTAAATATTAGTTTATGATATTTTTAATAAATTAATTAAATTCTTTGAAAATTTAACAAGGTGTTCAAGCAGTAAAACCAGTAGAACGGTCCGCCATAGGCTTAGAGAAAGCTTTTGGGTTAAAAGAGAAAGTTAATAAGGTGACCATATTTATTTACTAATATATAGAATAAATTATTATATGTTCCAAAATCCCACATAAAAAGTACTTATATTTGATACTAACATGCTAGGTGGAGAGTGAAAAAAAATGATGTTATTTTTTAGTAAAATGGTGTTGAATTTTAAAGGCAGTCTTAAATCAATCACAATCTAATTCTAATGAAATGGTTTGCGCAAATTATTATTTTAAAGTTATTTAAAATTTGAAACGGGAAGATTAATTCATCTATAGTTATTGCTTTTGTTATAATTTTTTTTATATTTTCTATCACCATAGTTATTGTTATTAGTGTTAAAACTTTCACTGTACCAAAATCATCATGATAATACTTGTTAAGTCATCGTATCAAAGTATTGTATGCTTTAAACGATCTTCTACTAATTTTCTATAATTTTCTTCTAAAAATAGATACCGAAGATATTCTTTTATTTCTAACTTCAAAGAAACATGAAATTTTAGAGTTAGATATATAAAGGGATGTCAACGGGGAAGGGAGGGTACGAGTAGTAGTTCCTTCATGCTTTATTCGCTAGCTAAATATTCATTCCGTACCCGTATCTATATTCGTACGGGTATCCGCATATTTTTTTTAATATTCACGGATATCTATGGGTATTTACATAAAAATAATAATATTTAACAACAAATTTGAACTATAAATTCAAATAAAAATACAATGTATAACATTTATAAATTTCAAACAAAGGTCAAGCAACTTATTTAAATAGTGTTGAATGACAGTTTACAAATAAATGGAGATGTTTTAAGACCAATTGATAAAATTAACTCATTCAAAATCAATGTGTTAATATTTTAATATTTTTTTATTTTTTTTTTATTTTAATTAGAGTATAGCAAATAGGGGTATCTACGGTACGAATACTATAATATCTGTACTCACCCCGTTAACATGCAAATATAAAAAATACTCGTACCCATTATCCACGAGTATCCATTTTCATTATCCATTTCTTAGTCGTTGCGAGTTTTTTATGCGGATACCAATTTTTGGACGCCCATATATATATATATATATATATATATATATATATAT
>Ga0099823_1005543_pt1 | contig 12621 bp, 7 predicted proteins | sample CowpearedBW_FD_76831 | JGI IMG/M metagenome (GOLD analysis project Ga0099823, IMG submission 76831) | Root nodule microbial communities of legume samples collected from California, USA - Cow pea red BW | ecosystem: Host-associated > Plants > Roots > Nodule | place: USA: California | collected... | reverse complement strand
TCTCTCTCTCTCACATATATATATATATATATATATATATATATATATATATATATATATATATATCAGTGGTGATTCTGCTGCATTAGTTTCTATTTCTATTAGAGTTTATTAGTTTTCTCTTTTGATAAACCTTTTAATAATTCTAAATAACTTTATATAACGTTTATCGTACTTTTTAGAATAAATGTAATATAATTTTATATATTATCATCTTTATTCTATAATCATAACATATATGTTATATTTTATTTAATAGTTTATGAGTATCGAAAGAGAAGTTTCAAATATATTTTATAAACACAGTGAAAAAAGAACATTAAAATCAATTTTCTTATATGCTATTATTCTTATGAAAATATATTATTATTAATACTTTGTTTGTTTCGATGTAATGAATGAGAAAGTAGAAAAGGAAAGGCAACACACAAACCGAGGTTCATCAGTGTGGTAAATAATCTTCGTCGTATCCAATCACTTAGGTGCAGGATTTCCTTAAAAAAATAAAATTGGAGCTATTTTTACAGGTGGCATTGCATTGTCCGAAATTTTTTCGTAGATAAATTTTGGATTAATTTATTTTTTTTAAATATGTAAATTTGGTATTATAATCAAATTTTTTTAAATTTATTAAATATTTTAAGTGTTTTTTATAATAATATTTGACTTAATATTTAAAAGAAATATATTAAATAATATAAATAACAAATATAATCATAAGATACGTATTAAGCATCAAATAAATTTAATAAAATCTAATTAAAATAATTAAATCCATATATTTTGAAAAATGAATGATTAAATTGATATAAAATTTTAAAATAGACTAATTTTAAAATTTACTGAAAATTAAGACAACAATAATATAATAACTTTTAAAAATTTTAAAAATAAAAAGTAATATTTTATAGAGTTTATAATTAAGTTCGAATTAAAAATATATATAGATATAAATTATTTAACGTTTCTTAATTTTTTTATTAATGATGTAGTATCATAAGTGAATAAATAATATTATTTTAATGTATGATAAGAAATTTCGTTTTATTTGAAATGAGTTTCATTGTGTAACTTTATTTTAGATATATTTATTTTTTAAAGATTCATTTTACTTTAAATATGTTATATTTTGTGGTTTTATTTTTTAATTTTTTAAATAAAAATTTAATCAAATAGTCACTGTTACCGTTGAATTTATTTATTTATTTTAAATTTGAGAGTAGCTCTTGTGACCCACTGGACGTGAGTAATAACTGCTGCAGAATTACTGGTAGTGGTTCACCATTTTTGTTTGTTTCTCTTTTTCCACCTTTTTTCCATCTTTGCACTGCACAATGCTCCTTGCTCTTTGCCCGGGCCTTCCCTGCACAATCCCTGCTACAATCTTATTTCATACATATTCATAAACTGCAACCACACTCATACGCTTCACTTTCCCTTGATGCCCTTTGTTTTCATGACTTTTACCTACCCTCATTGCTTTCCCTTTCCTTCTTCGTGTCTCTCAGAAACCAACTCAATAACTTTACCACCACCATTTCTCTTTCTTTTCCTTACCTGCCTCTAACAAAGGGTCTTGTCCCTTTCCTACTACCCTAAGACCTCTCATTTTCTACACTTGCTGCACTGCATCACCATGCAACCATCCTGGGTGCTCACTGCTTCTCTGTTCATCACTGTCCGAAATATAATAAAGATCACATTTTGACCAAGGAGGTCTTGCTTTTAAAGCTTTCAAGGTGAAGGGTTATGATATCTTAGTTTCCGTCCTCATTGGGTTTGTTTTGTTTAGTTTTTCTTTTTTGTTTATTAAAGTGGACCTTTTCGAATGTGGTGCGAGATTGTGAATTTGAAGCTATGAAGAAATAGTGACGGATTGTGGTGAGGGTTGTAAAAATAGAGTCTTTTCTTTGAATGTTCAGTGAATAGATGTAATTTAATCTGATTAAAGGGGGAAATGGGTGCTACGAACTCAAAAGCAGAAAAGAATGAAGCTTTGAGTTTGTGCAGGGAAAGAAAGCGGTTCATCAAGGTGGCTATCGATTCAAGATATGCTTTAGCAGCTGCACATGTTTCGTACATTCAATCTCTTCGAAATGTTGGCATTGCTCTCCGCAGGTATGCTGAGGCTGAGGTAGTGGTTGAGTCATCTCTGTCTGTATCTGACAAAACCCCTTCTCAAACTAGTTACCCTTCTCCATCACCTTCACATGTTGCTGAGGTTGAGGTTTCGGAGTCACCTTTGCACAATGAGAGTCCTCTTTCACCACCTGTGGCCAGCACTCTTAGTTACATGAAGTCAGGGGGTAGTGCTGCTGTTACTGTTACAGTCAATTCTTGTGGAAACATCAACTATTTGGATGATGAATCCACCGTGGTTCCAATGCCTCCACCTCCACCACCTCCTCCAGAATCAGGTGCATCTTGGGATTTCTTTGATCCTGGGGAGGATAGTGAGAGTTTCAGGTTTGCAGTGCATTGCAGTGACTCTAGAGAGTGTAGGGATGAAGAAAATAGAGATCAGTGGTTGCATATCGGTTCAGATGGGCATTGCATGATGCAACCTAACCTTGATGAGAAGTTTGGAAATTTCAGCAGTGATGCAATGGGAAATGAGGGTGGCAATTCTTATGCACCCCACCTTGATCATTCAATTGTTTCAGGAGGAGTGGAAGGTGGCAAACAAAAGGTTCATGGAGAAGTGAGAGAGATAGAGTTGCCGAGTGATGCAGACAAGGGTGCTGGTGGAAGATCCATTTCAAAGAAGGAGAAGAACATGGCTGGGAAAAATGTGTGCGCTGAAAGAGAGGATCCTTCAGAGTTCATCACCCACAGAGCTAAAGATTTTCTCTCCAGCATAAAGGATATTGAGCATCGGTTCGTTCGAGCTTCTGAATCTGGTAGGGAGGTCTTGAGGTTGTTAGAAGCAAACAAAATCATGGTGGGGTATTCTGAAGCAAAAGGTAATTCCTTGGTATTACATTCTGTTTTCTGGATGCTAAATTTCATGTGAACTTTTTATCTAGTTGTGCAAGATACAACTGATTAGTCTTCTTTATTATTGCTAATCTTCTGCTGTATCTTATGATAGTGAAATCCTCTACCATGGATATGCTGTCAGCTTTCCAGCCTGTTTGTTGTGGTGGAAAGGCTTCACCTGTTTTCCAGGGTAAGTTGCATTGATTCTGTAATTAGACACTGATTAGTAACTAGTTTAGTCTTAAATATTACATCCTTCGTGATTTGGGTTTGCTAATTATTCTGTGAATTAGGTTTGTTGCTCTCTTTAAGATTTCTACTTGCTTGATTAGCTCTTGTGGATTCTCTATTTCCCCTAACAAATGAAATGAAACTATTCTGGACATGTCACAAACTGTTACGTTCTCAGTTTTCTGAATGTTTTAAATTGGTTGATGAATATGGTTTCTTAGTTCTTACACCTTGGATTAAGGTAATTTTTGTATGAAACAACCTGCAGTAAAATCCCTTTGAATCCGTGAGGTTTAAATTTTTTCAACAAATTAATAATGGTTAGCAAGCAGTGTAGTAAAGGTAAGCCATGTTTACATAAGATTTTACCGTGTAATGAGTTTGGAAATAAAGAGGCATACAGCATTGTTTTGTATTTGATGCAATGCTTAAGTTCAACATTTCTCAAATTCTTTCTTGGCTAGTTCTACTATTTAACTATGAGGTCACTGTTTCTGTTGTATGACAAAGTTTGATTATTGAAAGATGAATTCTTAGGATGGAATAATTTGTCTCTGTTTTCTTTTTCTGCAGAACCTGCCCAAAAAATTATAAGTTGGAAAAGGACAGCATCTTCTCGGTCATCCTCATCTAGGAATGCTTTGGCTGCAAAAACAAAGGAAGATGTTGATGATAGTGGAAGTGACTTTGTTGAAGAAGTCTGCATGATTGCTGGAAGCCATTCATCCACCCTTGACAGACTATATGCATGGGAGCGAAAACTCTATGATGAAGTAAAGGTATTACAAGTAGCTTAGAAATGAAGAGTAAAGAGACTATGGTGAAACCAATTAAGTATTAAAATTAAAGTGAGTTAAATGGATAAACCTGATGCTGCCTGATGTATGAGTATGTTAATTTACATGTATGATGTTATGATGTATGAGTATGAAGCAAGGTGCTATTTTGTCATCAATGTGTGTATGCTCGTTAAATGTTCTGCAGCTCCAAATTTTGTGTTTTCAATCCCTGATACTTTTGACCACTATGTAGGCGAGTGAATCCATCATGAAGGAGTATGATCGAAAATGTCACCAGCTTAGGCATCAATTTGCAAAAGATCAAGGCTCTCATGTGATTGACAAGACCCGGTCGGTTGTGAAGGATCTACATTCGCGGTTAAGAGTGGCTATATATTCTGTTGATTCAATATCTAAACGAATTGAGAGAATGAGGGATGAAGAATTGCTCCCACAACTTTTGGAACTAACAGAAGGGTAAGTGAGAGGTTCTGGATTTCACGTTTGTTATCATTGTTGAAGTTTACTGTTTGCTATGTTTACAAAGCTATGAACCTATAACCACTAATGACCTGAGAAACAACCGGTTGTGCAGATTGATCAGAATGTGGAAGGCCATGCTGGAATGTCATCATGCACAGTACATCACCATCTCCTTAGCATATCATTCAAGAAACTCAACAGAAACCTTGCTGCGAGGAGAAGTGCGGCGGGAGATAATGACACGGCTTCTAGAAGAAGTTGAGTTATTTGGTCTGAGTTTTGCAAACTGGATTAACAGCCTCACTTCATATGTGGAAGCATTGAATGCATGGCTGCAAAACTGTATACTGCTACCGAGGGAGCGTTCTAAGAGCAGAAGACCGTTCTCCCCTCGCAGACTTCTGGCACCACCAATATTTGTGCTTTGTCGGGACTGGTCTGCTGGGATCAAGGCTTTACCTTCTGAGGAACTAAGTCAGGCAATCATAGACTTTTTGTCTGATCTTCACCTGCGGACCGAGCAGCAGAATGTTCAACTTCTCAGGAAACAGAACTCTGCAGATGAAACAACTGCAGAGACTGAGGAGAGCAAAACTAATGAAGGTAATGAAGATGAGTCTGCAAATTTGAGCTGTATTCATGCAAGGTTAACCAAGGTTCTTGATCGACTTACGAAATTTTCTGAGGCATCGTTGAAAATGTATGAAGATATCAGGCAAAAAAGTGAAGCAGCTCGAAATGCATATCATAATTGCAGAACTATCAGGGCTGAAAAAGCTTAATTTTCAAGTACATGAACAAAAATTTCTACTGTGCTTGCTTGACATTACTTTATTATATACGGAAAACGCCGAAAAACAACCATAAACACATGATCATATGAGCCTGTTGGAAAAGAAATTTGAGATGAAAAACGGGGTTCAAGTTTCTGTAACTGATGAGTAGCAAAGTCTTTCTTGTTTTATTGGTAGAATCATGTGTTCAAGACACTATTCTCCATTTTTATTTTTTTCTATGCATGTGGATCGTTGAAACTGTATCATCCATTGGCATGACAGCATGACAGCAGCAAAGCGCAATTGATTATATATTCTCATTTGGTATCGTCGTTTAATTTATATGAAGTACCATTTTTTTCACATGTATCATAGAATTTTGCCACAGGATCAATATCTTTATAAATGTGTATACAGATGATTCTTTATTTCCGTGGATACATAGTGTGGTGATCTTGGTCAGGTGCCACAATGTTAACACTGGACCAAAAGAATTATCGGGTCAATTCCCCAAAAAACATGAAATCTTCTTTGCGCCCTTTGTTATTAAAATCCCACATATTGTGTGTACTGCGAGTAAGCTCCTGACCGCATAGCAATAGGGGCCCGTGTAACATAATCCGGAAGATCAAATGCATCAACAAGTTCCCTTGCAACATTTCTCACTTGGAAACTAAGATACTCCGTAAGTTTGTGGATTGCCTGTGAAATGAAAAAACTTCAATATCCAATAAAAGATTACAGCGTAAAAAAAAAGGCAAGGTCCTTGCATACCCATCCTCACACAAATGCACTACTGTTCTCAAGGTTGAAAAAGTGATTGCAAAAACTAAGACTTTCACGCTCATTATTGATTTATGTTTTGTTGAGAGGGATAACCAGTGTATCAATATGAAATCTTCATATCTCAAATCTTATTTTTCTTAATCTTGAAATTTCTCGGGTAAGAAATGAAAGTTAAAAAATAAGTGCTTACGTAGTTAAACAATGAGCGACAAATGTCATTCAAGTTGTCTAACCAACATCCAAATTATAATGAAAATATTCGTATTTGTCCCTCGCAGACCTAGTACTGTGTCACGTAGGTTTTTACTAGTTATTTGGTTTTTTAGAACGGTCCCCCTTAGTGGTTATTACCCCATTCATATTAAGGTTTCTGAGCTGGCTAGGAAAACTAGAAACAGATCATTATTTTTTGTTGATACTTAAGCATTACTTCTTCTTTTTTTCAAAATATTACACCAGTTTTATTTCAAAGAGAATTTTTCTATACCTTAGCTTTGTTAGGAGCCACATAGTCAACATTTCGGTAGGTTCCAATGTCATTCCATATTCGATCCAGAGCATAAAGATCACAGACGAGCTTCAGAGCAGCTTGCGAGCTTGGATCGGGACAGCTGGAGCATATATAGGTCAAGTTAAAATGGAATAAAACGCAAAAAAAATAAGTATATAAAGGAGATAATGCACAAATGTAAGGAACTACGAAAGCACCTCTGCACGGCTTCAATGAATTTAGCAAGGATGACTGATTCAATATGCGACTCTGCGAGTGTCAGAAGGTGATTTAAACATCTATTCCATGCACCAAAGTCCCCAAGGGTTTTAGAATGCTTTCGGAGTCGCACAACAACACTCTGAAGTAATCTAGATGTTCGATACTGCACGGTGAAAATCAATATAAGTTGTTGATTTATTTTTGTCAGCATGAACAATATATAATCATTAGTCAAGGAATGAAGGTAAAACTCACTCTGAAGGCATCCAATTGAAAATTAGGATCTCGTAAATGATCTTCGCCTTCCCACCTAACAGTAACCGGATTGGGCTGTGACAGATAGGTATTCATGGATTCTCTCAAGTAGTTCCATGTCACTGCCAAAGTTCCTCCTTTGAACTTTCCCTGGTATTGTTTCAAAAGATCCATTGCAACCTTTATTTGCAAGGGAAAAATCCAAAACCAATTAGTTAACCTGCTTCCAATACAAGAACAGCAAAAGCAAACAAAATGCATAGTGCATGGCCTTAAAGATGTAAAGCTACAGTTGCCATCAGACAAAGGTTACGCTTTCCCATAATTCCTCGTGGTTTTAAGTATGAACTTGTACCCTTCCCAGGATCCCATCCATCAATTTTAGCCTGTCGTGCTTTGCAGCACTTGAGGCTCGAGAGTTACGCACTGTACTTGGGATATGCTATTGATCCGATCTAGAGCCAATACCTTAGAATCCTTTACAAGCAACTATTACAAAGGTCGGATATCTACAATGAACCATTCTAGTTAGCTGCCCACGACAACTCTATCGCTGATAGTTAAGGATCAAACTGTCAATCAAGATCTCAGGAAGCATTTAAGAGAACATAATTATCTATTTTACACAGGTATCTAATACACAGGTAAGGTACATTTTTATCTATTTTACCTTTTAAGAGAACATAATTTGAATGCGCTAGCTTATGTCACCTTGATCTACAAGTAGATTTGTCCAAAAACAGATTTAATGAAATTGATGATGCAAAAATATATTTTCACCAGCAATAAAATAATTGAATGGATTATTTTATTAGATTGCTTTGGCATTTTCATTTGGAGACTAACAAAAGCTAGGTCCGGAAAAGCTTTACCAATAGTTAACATCAGAAGAATGCAGCTGACAGAACAAGGATAAAGTGGTATTCGAAGCAAAGTAAGGGCAAGCCACTTGCAAATAATTCCCAACCAGCTGCAACATCCCATTATTGATCTTTTATTTGAGCAAATATTCAAAGATGCTTTGTTCATTGATAGGAGATTGGATATTATAGGTTGCTTGAGTCTCACATTGAGTAGGATGGGGTGCTCATCTTAGTATTTAAGTATCCAATTCTCCTCCCTTACCCTTAATAGCTAATTTTTGAGGGTGATTCAAATGCTTTGGGTGGGTACTTCTCAACTAATTTGATAGATAACAAAAAATTAATTAGAACAGTACTGAAAATTCACTGTATTATAACTGAATTCAGCTATGTCGCAAAAGTGTTACATGATCTGACCAAAAGAAAACTGCAGATGAAACAGCACTCTCAATTTGCTAAACCTAAGTCCAATAGTAGAAGACAGTAAATATATTTCTTATAAGGGAGGCAAACACAGACACTGATTTAAATGACTGAGTTCTAAGACTCTTCTTTCCTATATTATCTTGGATATCTAATGAACACATACCAACGGGCTAGTTATAAATGTAGACTCAAGGGCGGAGCAAGTGGATGGCCGAAAAGAGCCACGACCACCCCTACCTTTTGAAATTCAATTACTATACATGTATAAAAATTAATACGGGTTCTTCTTATTGACATTGAAAAACTTCTACTTTGTTCAATTTCTTGTCCATTCGCAAGTGGTTGTTGCACTTACGTACTACACACACTTACTATTTCATATACTCAATATAATTATATATTTCGTGTGTACACTAGAAAATATATTAAATTTTTTTGTATATTATGAAATTCAAAATTTAATTGTTGCAAAAGTTATGATATAAGTCGATCGCCCTAAAATAATTCCTGACTTCGCCCCTGTGTAGGCTGGCTATTAATTATCTGAGCAAAAATAAGGCCCAACCAGCTGCAACTTCCCTTTATTTATTGTTCTAGTATTTGAGCAAAATTTCAATGCAGCTTTGTTCACAATTCCCTACAGCACCGAAGTGCAGAAGAGTGCAAGTATCTTTTCTATATGGGAAGCAACAAACAGAGTCCCAGATTTAAATGAATGACTTCTAAGGCCATTCTTTCCTATTTTATGTTGGTTATCTGATTAAACATACCAATAAACCTGATTATAAAAGTAAGAGGGTATTAAATATTAAAAGCGATAAAGTTGGCTTTGGCAAAAAACCTGTTGTAGCAGAACTGTGTTGTCTCCTTCAAATGTCTGAAAGATGTCATGATCGTTCCTCAAAATACCAAACCGGTTTACAGCAGCATAACCATGACCTCCACAGGCTTCCCTACAGATGCTGAGTGACTTTGCAGTATAGGATGTTATATAAGCCTTTAGACCGGCTGATAGAGCATGGACATCTGCAACTAATTCTTCATCATGAGTTTTTTTCATTTGAGAGTATTTCTCCACTAAAGTTGTGGTTGCAAAATGAAAAGCATATGTTGAAGCAAGCATTGGCATGAGTTTGTGCTGTTGAGACTGGTAATCAAGAATACTAACTTCAGGTTGGTTTGGAGGTCCAAATTGCTGACGAAGTAGAGAATATCTTATGGCAATTGTGCCTGCAACCTTCAGGACACTTACCGAAGAATATGCAAGGCCTACCCTACCACCAACAAGTTCACCTAGAGTTGCTGCAAATCGCTTATTTACTGTAGGAAGAGTACTTGTGTATTTTCCTTCACGGGAGACATCTCCAAAACGGTTTAAAAGATTGTCTCGAGGAATTCTTACCGACCGGAATCTCAGAGCTCCATTATCCACACCATTCAGGCCAATTTTATGGCCACAATCATGTATCTCAATTCCAGGGAGTGGTTGATGGGTCTCCATATCCCTTATTGGAACTATGAAAGCATGAACACCCATATCAGTAACTCCTTTGGTGTCATAAGTGGGTAATTTCAGTCTAGCGAAAACAGTGGCAAACTTGCCATGCACTGCAGCATTGCCAATCCACCATTTGATGGCACCATCATTTGGTGTGTCAATGATAAATTCATCAGTCATTACATCAAAGGTGGCAAGAGTTTGGAGGCCCTGCACATTTGAACCTTTTAAAAGCACAAAAAGGTAAGCAGTTTAGAAGTGTATACCTGTGAAAAAGCTATGTGGTAAAACACAACAGAGATAAAATTCCAAGGAAAAAATTAAAAAATTAAAGGCTCACAATTCAAAAGTAGTTTAAACTTGGAATGGAAAACAATCTAACTAAGGAAGCAAGGTTTGTTGGTTAAAGACTTGAACTCACTTTACTGGCAATTGAACATAAATGAAAAGTGCCGTTTGTTAGATTAGATCAAATTGGTTCAGTGACATCTTACATTTAGCAGTTTATATTCTTATTTCTTATTATTCACACATAATGACAAAACTAAATATTGTTTTCAGTTTTATTACTTAGTTTTAAAGATATGTACAAGACTAAACAAAATCCCTGATACCAATGTTTCTGTACAAAAAAAGCCTTCTCCGATATCAATCAAGCCTCTCTACCCTAAATTGATGCCTACATTCTTTACTACGAGTTACAAGTCCCATAAGTTCACTCCATCATCACGAGTCAGTTACACTAACCAAACCAATGGGATGAAAAAACAAAGCACACAATTACAATAGTCAACAACTACACCAACATAAAGAAAAAAAAAACGGAATTACCATGGTGAAGCTCGGTCATAGCAAAACAACCGGGATAGTCCAAGTTATCAATCCCATCAAAGTACTTATCCTTATGCTTCTGTGTCCCCAAATTGAGAACAGAACCACCCCAAAGACTGCACAAGAAAAGTAGTCAACAAAAAATGCACACGGACATGTATGAAAAATAGACTCGTTCCATTGGACATTAGCGAAAGCAGTGAGTTACCTATACTGGACCCCCATCTTGATCCCGAGCGACATGTCAACGCCTCCAACGGCTTCCAAGATGGCGAAGTACTTGGCGGGATCGTTGACTACGTAACGAAGGGGTCGAATCCCCGCTTCTCTGACAAGTCCCGTTAGCTGCTTCATGCACAATTCTCGATGGTCGTCTTTCGAGATCTCAACGGGCGTTTGAAGGTGCGGATTGGCGTTGAAGTAATCAAACACCTTCTCCTGAATGTCCCTGTGCTTACCTCGCATGTAACTCGACAGAGATGGCGTGTCCACGCTCAGCTTCCCTCGCCCGCCGCACGCTGCAATCTCCAACTGTTCCGCCGCCACGCACGCGACGGGGCTCAGGTGCAGGGCCAGCCTCCGGATTCGCCGCTCTGCTTCGGAGACTGGCTCGGAGTCGGAGTTGGGTTTGGAGTTTGGAATTTGCATTTTGGTTTGGAGGGATTGCAGAGGAGAAGGTAAATAAATGTTGTTATTGTTGGTTAAAGGAGGAGGAAACATATAATGTGGTGGGGGCGTAAGGGACTGTTTGGTGGATTTTTATGCTGCTGATGGTCGTCATCCAAACGTGGCTTTGAAGCGAACAACTATGGATAAACTCGGAATTTGTCAGATAACTTTCCGTTTCCAAGCACACTTTCCAACGTGTTTCTCACGTGGTGAAATGAAATCCTTACCCAGAAAATTGACATTCTAATAAAGTAATTATTCTTTACTCTTTCCTTTTTTATTTGTTTTAATTATTAATATTTATTTTTTATATATACATTTTTTATACTTTTAGCGTTTACAGTAATTTTTAAGATATTTTCCAAGGATAAAAAAATTAAATACTCCTGTAAAATGAACTTAAAAGATATATTATAAAATGAGTAGTAACTAATTCATTTCAAAAAATAACTTTACATATTGATAAATATTGAATATAATGTTAGATATGTATGAATTTTTAATTGATTTAAAGCTTAAAACGTGCTATTATCTTTTGTAACAAAATGGAAATTATATGAATTGAACCGTTTCGGTTCAACACAGAAGAAGATAGAATTATTTTTGTTGTAAAAAAGGAAACAGAATTGGTTTATTTTGAATGCTCTTTGAGAAACAAAAAAATTAAATGGCCGTTGCCCATACGGAATCTTCTATGTACCTATCACATGTTACATCACATAATTGACTTTCTTGCACGCATCTTCACACATTAAATATAGTGTTATATAAGAAAAGCATTTAAATATTAATAATAAAAATTAATTCGATACATAAGTAGTCATTTTAAAAAATAGTTAAATTAGTAGATTTATTCATTTGTCATAACGTGTGTAAATATCCCTATATTAAAGATGTTAAAGTATTAAATACTAAACAAAATTTGTCATATAATATCTGACTTATACTGTTTTTGATGATTTAGAGGATATTATTTGATTTCAAAGTGTTTTAATATCAGAGCTAAACAGGGAAAAGTTAATAAATAGGGTGCACATTCTTTGGAAATTTTCAGATGTTGGCTGAGTAAAAAGGAAATACTAATAATTTACTTCCAATGCTGATTGTATTGATTTGCTCAAACGAAGTAGTCAATTATTGACAATTTTTAGTTTTTTTGGAGAATTCATAATTCTTTGTATGCTGAGTTAATAAGATTAGTTATGGGCGAGTTTGATTACAAAGTGATTTTTCTTTGTTACTTTAAGTGTTTATATATATATATATATATATATATATATATATATATATATATATATATATATATTTTTTTTTTTTTTTTTTTTTTTTTTTT